>Ga0180017_100049_pt1 | contig 47914 bp, 51 predicted proteins | sample KR46_S_MetaG_FD_129674 | JGI IMG/M metagenome (GOLD analysis project Ga0180017, IMG submission 129674) | Groundwater microbial communities from the Olkiluoto Island deep subsurface site, Finland - KR46_S_MetaG | ecosystem: Environmental > Aquatic > Deep subsurface > Groundwater | place: Finland...
AAAACTCAAGGAAAACAGAGGCATCGCCATGCGTTCGTGCAAAACCGACCAGAGCTTCGCCGCCTTTGTCTCGCTAGCCGCAGCCGTCATTCAACTTAGATAAACGTCAACAGGCCCTAATGACAACAGGGAGTCGATCAGCAACTGCCCGCCCTCTAATTTCGGATCAACTAAGGCACGAATTTTTTCGGCCAAAGTTTTTATTTCTTTTTCTCTCTGGGGAAGCAGCATGATTTTAACTCCACCTTCTTAGCGAAGCGTATTTGGATCACGTGGACAGAGGCACGGAATTCATTTCGCTCGCCTTGTAATAAAGCTATTAAGTGTCTTTTGATTGAAAGGGCGGGAGAAGTTCCCGCCCTCTCTGAAGTCACTTTTTCTTGTCAGGTGCCTGTGTCAGTGCGGAAGCGGCGACTGACTTTGCGGCTTTCGAGGAATTTGGGTTCCTCAAGATTTTCGCCGCTTTTGAAGCGACTGATTTTGACGTTTTTTCATTCCGAGCCATGATGGCCTCCATGTACAAAACGCCCAAGCTACCTCGACTCTGATCTCCGAATCCCCTTATGGTAGTCCTCGCCAAAGGGAGGGAATTCAGTTCTCTTCGCCCCGCGTGAGCTTCGGCTTTTTCGCGGTATCCAAAGCCGATCCGAGAGGATCGGCTTTGGTGTTTCTGGTTGCAATGTCCATATAAGGACATCTTTATATTGTTTCTTGTTTTGTTCCTGCTTGTAGTTGCGGCCCAATCATAAGATCGGGCCGCCGGTGTCGGTTTTAGAAAAATGCGCCCTCAGCTACACCCGCTCGTCGCCCCACACGTGTCGCACTTCTCGCACGTCCCGTTCCGCACCATGGTGAAATTCTGGCACTCGGAGCACATGTTGCCCGTGTAGCCCTGGGCGAGCGACTTGGCGCGGCGGGCTGCGGCCTTGGCCTTGGCGTCGCGGGCCTCGGTTTCGGCGATGTCGGAGAACAGCGCCTGGGCGTCGTGCTCGACCAGCGCGATCTCGGCGGCGAGCACCTCGGCGCGTTCCTCGTAGTCGCGCTTGAAGGCCACCGCGCCGTCGTTCGCCGCGGTTTCCGGGTCGGACTTGACCGCCAGGTTGCCGGTGCTCTTGGTCGCAAACGAGGCGGTGATCACCGAGGCGCCCGAGGGGGCCTTGGCGGGAGAGGCCATGCCCTTGGGGTCTGAGGTGCCGACAGAGCCGCCGACGCTGGCGCCTGCGCCGGTGACCACTTTCAGCGAGGCGCCGCGGGTCAGGCCCTTGGAGAAGGGCTGCGCCTTGCCCTCGGAAATGCCCTTGCCAAGTGCAGTGTTGCCGAAGTCGGACGTGTCGACATGGGCGAGGTCGTGGCGCGCGAGGTAGGACACCGCCAGTTCCCGGAAGATGTAGTCGAGGATCGAGGTGGCGTTCTTGATGGCGTCGTTGCCCTGAACCATGCCGGCGGGCTCGAACTTGGTGAAGGTGAAGGCCTCGACATATTCCTCGAGCGGCACGCCATATTGCAGGCCGAGCGAGATGGCGATGGCGAAATTGTTCATCATCGCACGGAAGGCGGCACCCTCCTTGTGCATGTCGATGAAGATCTCGCCGAGCCGCCCGTCGTCGAATTCGCCGGTGCGGAGATAGACCTTGTGGCCGCCGATGACGGCCTTCTGGGTGTAGCCCTTGCGGCGATTGGGCAGCTTCTCGCGGTCGCGGTAGAGCCGCTCGATCACCCGCTCGACGATCTTCTCGGTGACCTGAACGGCCTGGGCGGCGGCGGGCATGGCCACCAGCGCTTCGATGGCGTCATCCTCGTCCTCGTCATCCTCGATCAGCGAGGCGTTCAGGGGCTGGCTGAGCTTGGAGCCGTCGCGGTAGAGTGCGTTGGCCTTGAGCGCCAGCTTCCACGAGAGCATGTAGGCGTTCTTGCAATCATCGACGGTGGCGTCGTTGGCCATGTTGATGGTCTTGGAGATGGCGCCGGAGATGAAGGGCTGGGCGGCGGCCATCATGCGGATGTGGCTGTCGACCGAGAGGTAGCGCTTGCCGACCTTGCCGCAGGGGTTGGCGCAGTCGAACACCGGATAGTGTTCCACCTTCAGGTGCGGCGCGCCTTCCAGCGTCATCGCGCCGCAGACATGGATGTTGGCGGCCTCGATGTCCTTCTTCGAAAACCCGATGGCAGACAGCAGGTCGAAGGAGAAATCGTTCATCTGCTCGTCGGTGAGGCCGAGCACGGACTTGCAGAACTCCTCGCCCAGCGTCCACTTGTTGAAGACGAACTTGATGTCGAAGGCGGCCTTGGTGGCGCCGTTGACGATGTCGATCTGGGCGTCGGTGAAGCCCTTGGCCTTGAGCGAGCCGGGGTTGATGCCCGGGGCCTGGTTGATGTTGCCGTGGCCCACCGCATAGGCCTCGATCTCGGCCAGTTGCGCCTCGGAATAGCCGAGCGTGCGCAGGGCCTCGGGCACCGCGTTGTTGATGATCTTGAAGTAGCCGCCGCCGGCGAGCTTCTTGAACTTGACCAGCGCGAAATCGGGCTCGATGCCGGTGGTGTCGCAATCCATCACCAGGCCGATGGTGCCGGTGGGGGCAATGACGGTGGCCTGCGCATTGCGGTAGCCGTGCTTTTCACCGAGCGCCAGCGCCTTGTCCCAGGCAGCGGTGGCGTGCTTGACGAGGTCGGGATCCGGGCAGTCCTCATGGATCAGCGCCACCGGGTTGACCGACAGGTTCTCATAGCCCGTGGATTCGCCGTGGGCGGCGCGGCGGTGATTGCGGATCACCCGCAGCATGTTCTTCTTGTTGTCCTTGTAGCCGGGGAATGTGCCGATCTCGGCCGCCATTTCGGCGGACGTGGCATAGGACACACCGGTCATGATCGCGGTCAGCGCACCGCAGATGGCACGGCCTTCCTTGGAGTCATAGGGAATGCCGGTGGTCATCAGCAACCCGCCGATATTGGCGTAGCCCAGGCCCAGCGTGCGGTACTTGTAGGAGCGCTCGGCGATCTGGTGGGAGGGGAACTGCGCCATCATCACCGAGACTTCGAGCACGATGGTCCAGAGCCGGACGGCATGTTCGTAGTCGGCGATGTCGATGCGCTTGGTGCCGGCGTCCTTGAACTGCAAAAGGTTGAGCGAGGCGAGGTTACAGGCCGTGTCATCCAGGAACATGTATTCCGAGCACGGGTTGGAGGCGCGGATCGGGCCTTCGGCCGGGCAGGTGTGCCAGTCGTTCATGGTGGTGTTGAAATGCAGGCCCGGATCGGCCGAGGCCCAGGCGGCGTGGCCGATCTGTTCCCACAGGTCGCGCGCCTTCAAGGTCTTCATCACCTTGCCGTCCTTGCGGGCGGTCAGGTTCCAGTCGCCGTCGGTTTCGACGGCGCGCAGGAAGTCGTCCTTGATCGAGACCGAGTTGTTGGAGTTCTGGCCCGAAACCGTCAGATAGGCTTCCGAATCCCAGTCGGTGTCATAGGTCTTGAATTCGATGTCGGTGTAGCCCTGGCGGGCGAACTGGATGACGCGCTTGACGTAGTTTTCAGGCACCTGATCCTTCTTGGCGGCCTTGATCTCGCGCTTCAGGGCAGGGTTCTGCTTGGGATCGAAGCAGGCGTCATTGTCGGCCTCGCAATTCAGGCAGGCCTTCATGATCGCGGTGAGGTGCATCGCCACGATCTTGGAACCGGTGACGAGGGCTGCGACCTTCTGCTCTTCCTTGACCTTCCAGTTGATATAGGCCTCGATGTCGGGGTGATCGATGTCGACCACCACCATCTTGGCGGCGCGGCGGGTGGTGCCGCCCGACTTGATGGCGCCGGCGGCGCGGTCGCCGATCTTGAGGAAGCTCATCAGGCCCGACGACTTGCCGCCGCCCGACAGCTTCTCGCCTTCGCCGCGCAGGTAGGAGAAGTTGGAGCCGGTGCCCGAGCCGTATTTGAACAGCCGCGCCTCACGCACCCACAGGTCCATGATGCCGTTCTCGTTGACGAGATCGTCCTCGACCGACTGGATGAAGCAGGCATGCGGCTGCGGGTGCTCGTAGGAGGATTTCGACTTGGTCAGCTTGCCGGTGAAGGGGTCGACATAGAAATGGCCCTGGCCGGGGCCGTCGATGCCGTAAGCCCAGTGCAGGCCGGTGTTGAACCATTGCGGGGAATTGGGCGCGACGCGCTGGGTGGCGAGCATGTAGGCGAGCTCGTCCATGAAGGCGCGGGCGTCGTCTTCAGCGGTGAAGTAGCCGCCCTTCCAGCCCCAGTAGGTCCAGGTGCCGGCGAGCCGGTCGAAGACCTGACGGGCGTCGGTTTCAGAGCCGTAGCGCTCGTCCTCGGGAAGCTCTGCGAGCGCCTCTTCGTCGGCCACGGAGCGCCACAGCCAGGACGGGACCGAATTCTCCTCGACCTTCTTCAGGCGCGCGGGAACACCGGCCTTGCGGAAATATTTCTGGGCGAGGATATCGGCTGCGACCTGGCTGAACTGCACAGGCACGTCGATGCCGGCCAGGCGGAACACGATCGACCCGTCCGGGTTCTTGATCTCGCTCGTCGCCTTGCGGAATTCGATGTCTGAATAGGCGGACTGGCCGTCCCTGGTGAACCGACGTTCAATGCGCATTGTCTTCCTCTTTTTAATATTCAAAGCCTGCCGCAATCCTTGCGTCTGGGCAATATTTTCCCCGCGGCCCGCGCAATCATTGTGCAGCCCGTTGTCCGTACTCGGTCACATGGAGTGATTCTCGTAGCTGAGAACCGCTGTATCTTGTGGTCAGGGTGGCTGCAAACACTAAATATAGTATTAACAGAATCTTGCCGCCAGTCCTTTTTTGCTCTGCCCTGAGATTTTTCAGGGGCAAGACACGCCCCTCCGATCACCACGCAGATCTGCACGGAGTCAGACGTCTGGAACCGGAAAAATCAGGAATTGACTGGCCTCGAAACTCTCCAGCCGCGCCGCCGCCGCAACGTTGACCCTATAAGGGGCGACTCGGTTGCGTGCGTCAAGAGGTTGATTGTGACGGATTCATGTACACCACATCTAGTGGGAGAGGATTGTGGAAAACAGGGACAAAAGCCGATTTTATCCGAATGGCCATTGCCGTGAGAGAAACCCCGGAAATGCAAGCTTTTGCGACGACGGGCGGATGTGCCTGATGGCGCGGTCGGGATCTCTTTTCAGAATTCGGGAAAAATGTTGCGGGTGAGAATTTGCCCTTCGGGCGCCGCTTGTGCAGACTTTGCATACTTACGGCCGCGACGCCGATCTATCGCGCCGCAAAGTCATAGAAACGCTTGGGTATTGCTTCCTCGCAGCCGCACCTGGCGAGATGCAGCGTCAGGCGGCCTTGAGGATCTGGAAGGCGTCGCGAATGACGTCCTTGAGCCCGTCCTCGCCGACCAGGCCGATCGCGGTGGCGATGGGGTACCATTTGCGCCGACGCTGGCCCTTTTCGGGCCAATCGTTCTTTTCCTCGCGCAGTTGCATCAGATAGACGTCGACATCACACAGCGAGTCGCCGCGTCGGGTTCTCTGCTTGATGTAGCGGTAGTGGCCTGCGGGGCCGCCGGGCAGGATGTCGCCGGTGACGCCGGATTCTTCCCAGGCCTCGCGAAGGGCGGCAGCCGGGCCGTCCTCGCCATCCTCGATCCAGCCCTTGGGCACAATCCAGCGGCCGGTGTCGCGGCTGGTGATCAGCATCAACTCGCACGAATCGCCGGTCCCGCGAAAAACCGCAGCCGCAGCCTGCCGCTTCGGCTTGCCGCCAAAGCTCAGGTCGTCATTGTCGGGATGTCGGAAGAGGTCAAGCAGATGCTTGATCCTGTCAAAGGCGGTCATGGTCAGCGAATCAACTCCTCCAGTGACGATGGCATGGTATTATGACATTTTTGCCACTGCGTTGCAGGATAGCCGGCGCAGATGTGGAATGGGCGCGTAATTCTGCAACGTAAGGCAGTATCAATGCCGGAAACCGCCCCGCGGTTCCAATCCGCCGGACGGCAAAGGCATTAACCTGACCGAAATGGACGCGCGGATTACCGCGCGCCCTGAAATGACGCTTGCAGGTTAACCGCTGACCTCAGCCGCCTAAATGCGGCGGTGCTCAGAATTCATCCCATTCCTGGGCAACGGCCACCGCCGCTCCGCCACGCGCGCCGCTGGCCGCGCGCTGCACCGGTCTGGCCGAAGCGGGAGCCCGGCGCGCAGTTGCCTCAGCGGACGCGGATTTCGGCGTGGAAATCAGATGCGGCGTGTCGCCATCATTGACACTGAAAACGGCGAGCTTCGCCACCAGGCCATCGGCGCTGGCCGCAAGATGACGGATCGAATTGGTCGCCTCCGACACCAGCGCCGCATTCTGCTGCGTGCTCTGGTCCATGGTGACGATGGCGCTGTTGATTTCGGAAATGTCGCTCGCCTGATCGCGCGCGGTGTCGACGATGTTGCCGATGATGCCGTTGATGGTCTTGACCTGTTCGCCGATGGAGCGCAGCGCCTCGCCGGTCTGGTTGACCAGGGTCACGCCGGTTGTGACCTGACTGGAGGAGGTCTCGATCAGGGTGTTGATTTCCTTGGCGGCGCTGGCCGAGCGCTGGGCCAGTTCGCGAACCTCCTGGGCAACCACGGCGAAGCCGCGGCCGGCTTCGCCCGCGCGGGCTGCCTCAACCCCGGCATTGAGCGCCAGCAGGTTGGTCTGGAAGGCGATGCCGTCGATGACGCTGATGATCATGCCGATCTGACGCGAGGAATCCTCGATCTCCGCCATGGCGCCGACAGCCCTGGTGACGATTTCTTCGGAGTGGGCGGCGCTGCGGCTCGTTTCCCCGACCAGGCGCCCGGCTTCTCCGGCGCGTTTGGAGGCGCTCTGCACGTTTTCGGTGATGCGGCCGATGGCGGCGGCAGTCTGCTCGAGCGAGACCGCCTGCTGCTCGGTTCTCTGGGAAATGCGGTCGGCATCGTGGCTGGCGCTGTTGGTGCCCTCACGCATGTCCAGCGCCGAACGTCCAAGCTCCGCAACAACGCGCTCAAGGGTTTCCATCGAGGTGTTGAAGTCGGTCCTGAGCTTTTCCAGCGAGCCATCAAAGCGATCGTTCAGGCGGAACCGCAAGTCGCCGCGAGACAGTTGATCCAGCCCGCGTCCGAGCGCGTCAATGGCGAAACGCAGACGCTTTTCGTCGCCCGCCCGTTCGGCCTCGCGGCGGCTCGAATCCTCCATGTTCTGCTTCTGCGCCTGTTCTGCGCGAAGCGTCATCTCGGTGGCGCGTTCGGTGGCGGCGCGCGTTTCTTCCATCGCCGCCTCATTCTGGGCGAAGGCCTTCGCCAGCGCGTGACCGAGCGCCATCAGGACGCCAGCTTCGAGAATGAGAATGACGGCGTGGAGGACCACGCGGCTGAAATCGGTCGATCCCGGAAACACCGCAGCGGGGAGGACGAAATAGAACAGCAGGTGATGCACCGCGGTCAGGCCCGCAAACGCGATGATCGGACGCCAGTCGACCCATGCGGCGCAGATCGCCAGGCTCGCGAAGAAATACATGTGCATGTCGATCTGGAGCGGTGAGCCCGAGAACGAGTAGACCAGAAGTGCCACACTTGCTGCATGTGCCAGCGCGGTGGAAATCTGCGTGGCGGCGCCCGTACGATCTCGCCACCAGGTCAGTGTCGCGATGCCGGTGATGGCCGCGCCGCCGCCAAGCACAATGACCGGGTCGGCCTCCATGCCCCACAAGTAGCGCAGGGCCATCATGGCCAGGTTGATCCACAGCAGGGCCACGATTGCCAGGGCCGCACGGGTGCGAAGCGATGTCATGTACGTCATTGGGGGGTGCTCCTGCACAGAAAAGCGAGACTTCCGTCCAGAACCAGCACTGCGCCGGAGCTGAACAATCGGTAGGTGAAATAGGGTTCGCTGGAGTAGGCTATGGCGGCATAGGGGGTGCCGGTTCCGTTCATGATCGATCCGCCGGCTTCGGCAATCACCTCAAGGACCCGGCCCGGTTCGCTCCAGGGAGCAACCAGCACCAGCGCCTGTCCGTCCCTCGGGGTCATGGCGGCCGCTGCCAGCACGACCGCGATCACCGCGAGATTGACGCCGATGATCCGGGCCTGCCTGAATTTTCTGCCGGGAGGGGACTGATGCATGAAACTGATAGAACCGCGAGATGGGGAGTGCGCCGCATGCCTGGTGAAGGCTTTTCAAAGCTGAAAACCATCTCAGCCGCCGGTTCAATTCCGGGCCTCCCACAGTGGCATATTTGTTTATAAGGGATCGTTAATGACGGCCATCAAAACCCACGGGGTGGTCACAGGCTGGCGCGGGCGCGGCGGAAGACAAAGAACGCCAGCAGGAACAGCCCCGAGCCCAGCAGGAACCAGGCGCCCGGGACCGGCGCCAGCGGGGCAGGGCCCGACACATGGGCCAGAACCAGATTGGCGAATGCCGGGGCAATGATGATCACCAGGCTGTTGACCGAGGCGATGGCGCCCTGCAGCAGGCCCTGCTGGTTGCTGGCCACGACCTGGGCGGCGAGCGATTTGAGCGCCGGTTCGGCCAGTGCCGCGCCCAGAATGAAGGTCCCGACCAGCGGCAGGCCGAGGAGGCCATGGTCCACCAGCGCAAAGCTGAAGAGGCTGATCGATGCGAGCAGATAGCCCGCGCTGATGACGCGGGACTCACCAAAGCGGCTGACCACGCGCCCGACCAGAATGCCCTGGACGATGATGTACATGAGGCCGACGAAGGCGAGCGAGAATGCGGCTTCGCGAATGCCCCAGTCGAAACGGAAATCCGCGTAAAGCACCCAGATGCTCTCCAGTCCGCGCTGCGCCATGAAGACGAGAAAAAAGCAGATGAGAAATGGCGTGAGCCTGGGCAACCGCGTGAGCAGCCGAAGCGCCGAGAACGGATTGCTCTGGCGCCAGCCGGCCATGGGCCTGCGGTTTTCGCGCGGCAGCGATTCGGGCAGAACGAAATAGCCGAAGATTACGTTGAGCGTCACCAGTGCGCCGGAGACGAAAAACGGCAGATGGATGTCGATCTCGCCCAGCACGCCGCCGAGAACAGGTCCGATCACAAAGCCGAGACCAAAGGCCATGCCGATGAAGCCGAAATTCTTGGCCCGGTTCTCGGCCGTCGAGACATCGGCGACATAGGCGCTGGCGGTGGAGACGGTGGCGCCGAACATGCCCGAGACCAGTCGAGCGGCTGCGATCCACCACAGGTTCGGCGCGAGCGCCATCAGGAAATAATCGAGCGCCAGGCCGGACTGGGCAATCAGCAGGACCGGCCGCCGGCCATAGGCATCCGACAGATTGCCGACAAAGGGCGAGAACGCGAATTGCGCAAGCGCGTAGAGCACGGCGATGCCGCCATTGTAGTAGGCGGCCTCGGAGATGGAAAAGTCGCCGATATTCTGGATCAGCTTGGGCAGCAGCGGGAAGGCGAGGCCCACTCCCATCATGTCGATGGTCACGACCAGAAAGATGAACAAGAGTGGGCGGGATGATGCGCCCGGCGTGTCGCCCGGCTCGGGGGATGTTGTGTCCGGGGCCGGCATGGGCCGGTCCCCTCTTAGCCGCGGGAATCCTTGGCGATCGGTTCGACATAGGCAAAGCCCATGTCCCAGGGGAAATAGATCCAGGTGTCCTGGCTCACTTCGGTGACGAAGGTGTCGACCAGCGGCCGGCCCTTGGGCTTGGCGTAGACGGTGGCGAAATGGGCTTTCGGCAGCATCGCCCGGACGATCGCAGCGGTCTTGCCGGTGTCGGTCAGGTCATCGACGATGAGCACGCCGTCGCCTTCGGTTTCCAGAATATCCGAGTTGATTTCCTTCAGCACCTGCATTTCGCCCTGGCTGACATAGTCGTGGTAGGAGGCGACGGAAACGGTGTCTATCCGGCGGATGTTGAGCTCGCGCGAGATGATCGCGGCCGGAACCAGCCCGCCGCGGGTGATGCAGACGATCGCGTTCCAGACCTGCCCGGTTCCGCTCAGCCGCCAGGCCAGCGCCCGCGCGTCACGGTGGAACTGGTCCCAGGAGACCGGAAAGGCTTTGTCTGGAAGAGACATGGCTGACTTCCTTGGATGTGCGGGCGGCGCGACGGCTGCAGTTTGAACAGGTAAACGCGGCAATTAGCCGAAAACCCTTGACTAACGCAAGTCAGAGTGGAGGCGCAATCGGGAAGACCACGGGCCGGATCGAAGACCCGGCCCGCAACACAGAGGCGTGACGCCAGATGTTTAGCGCGACATCAGCACCGCGACCGGGGATTTTTCGAGGAAGGCGCGGGTGACGCCGCCGAACAGCCATTCCCTGAGCCGCTGATGGGTGTAGGCGCCCATCACCACGAGATCGGCATTGCTGGCCTTGACCTGGGCGGCAATGGCTTCGGCCGTCGAGCCGGATCCCTTGGAGACCGTTGTCACATTGGCATGGATGTCATGCCGCGACAGGCAGCTTGCAATGTCGGTGCCTGCGAGCGGCGCGTCGATGTCGGGCAGCTTGTGCGGGTCGACCACGACAATCTCGACGGATTCGGCTGCCTTGAGCAGGGGGAGCGCATCATGGGTGGCCCGCGCCGCCTCGCGCGAACCGTCCCAGGCGATCAGGACCCGCTTGATCGGCGAGGCAAGCTTTCCATCTGATGGCAGAAAGAGCACCGGACGTCCGCCTTCAAACAGCAGCGCTTCGATATTGCTGGCCATGTCTTCATCTCTTTCGCGGTCGGGCTGGCGGACCACCACAAGATCGGCGGAGCGGGCGCTGGCAAGCGCCGAGATGGCGCTGTCTCCGCCGGGCGAGCGCACCGGCCGCCACTCATAGGACAGGCCTGCTTTCTGGCAGGATTTTTCGAACGCGTCGCCGACTTCGCGCATGCGGACATCCGCCTGTTCATAAAGCGCGGCAATGGTGGCGGCGTCGGGGACGTCGATGGGTGCGGACAGGACCACGAACTGCGAGGGCTCGCCATGACAGCCGATCAGATGCACCTCGTTTCCGGCCGCGAAATCGGCGATGGCGCCGGTCACCGGGCCGACATCGGCTTCGGTTGAAAGAACGGCTAGGATGGTATGATAGGCCATGGTGTGATCTCCTCTGGAAGGTCCCGGGTCCCGGACCGGTATCATTACCATGCTTGGCGCAACACGGCAGCGCATTGATCCTTATCAAACCGCGATCCCCGGGGGCGGGATCGCTCACCTTGCTGCCGCGTCGCGTTTCGCCTGAACGCTTGCGAGCATCGCCTCGACATCCGCTCTGGCTGCATCGATCGCGGCCTGATCGCGGCCACGGATGACGATCTCGGTGGAAAATCCCGTGCCCGAGAATCGCGGGTAGGAGCCGATATTGACGTCGGGATGCGCCTTGGCGATGACCGCCAGCGGGTCGCCGATGTCGCCTTCGCCATAGGGACAGTTGACCTTTTCGGAGTGGACCTTGATCCCGGTCTTGAGCGTCGGCAGCACATTGTCGAGCATCGCCTGGAACACCGAGGGCACGCCGGCCATCACATGCACATTGCCGATGATGAAGCCCGGAGCGCGCGAGACGGGATTGTCGATGTGGCGGCTGCCCACCGGCATGCGCGCCATGCGGCGGCGCGCGTCGGTGAATTCGAGGCCGCGCTCGGCGTAGTGCGCGCCCAGCAGCGCCAGCGCCTCCGCGTCGTGATCGCAGGCCACACCGAAGGCTGCAGCCACCGCGTCGGCGGTGATGTCGTCATGGGTCGGTCCGATGCCGCCCGAGGTGAAGACATAATCATAGCGGCTGCGGAGTTCATTGAGCGCCGCGACTATACGGTCGTGATCGTCGGGAACAATGCGGACTTCCTCAAGATCGATCCCTGCCGCGGTCAGCAGTTCCGCCAGATGGCCGATATTCTTGTCTTTGGTGCGTCCCGAGAGCAATTCATCGCCGATCGCGAGCGCCGCTGCGGTGACGCTGCCTGTGGTGGGTTGATTCATCATCTTGTTCCTTGCACTGGCCGCTCCCGGGCCAAACCGAGGGCTTTCCCCGGACCGAATGGATAAACGGCTTTCGTCCTGCTGTGCAAGTCCGGGCGTCAACCTAAAACACGTTCCGATTTGTGAACGAACTGTGCTCCATCATAGGGGTTTTAGTGAACGCCATAAACCTTATGTCTTGTAGCAACGCCGTATTGAACGGCAAACCAAAGGAGACTGACATGGCGAAAGTACTGGTACTTTATTATTCGAGCTGGGGACACATGGAAGCCATGGCGCAGGCTGCGGCCAAGGGCGCGAAGGCTGCCGGCGCCGACGTGGTGATCAAGCGGGTGCCCGAACTGGTGCCCGAGTCGGTCGCCAAGGCGGCCCATTACAAGCTCGACCAGGAAGCCGCCATCGCCGAGCCGCTTGAACTGGATCAGTATGACGCCATCATTTTCGGCGTCTCGACCCGCTATGGCATGATGTCCGCCCAGATGAAGAATTTCCTCGACCAGACCGGCCCGCTGTGGGCCGAGGGCAAGCTCGTCAACAAGGTCGGTTCGGTGATGGTGTCGACGGCGACCCAGCACGGCGGCGCGGAAATGGCGATCATCTCGACGCAGACGGCACTTCAGCACCATGGCATGATCATCGTTCCGCTGTCCTATGCCTACCAGGGCCAGATGGGCAATGACGTCGTGCGCGGCGGCTCGCCCTACGGCATGACCACGACCAGCAATGGCGACGGATCGCGGATGCCTTCCGAGCAGGAACTGGAAGGCGCCGAATTCCAGGGCAAGCGCGTGGCGGAAATCACCGCCAAGCTGGTGGCCTGACCGCAGCTTTGTTCGCCATGTAGATGACATCGGGAGCCCCGTGGCACAGGCTGCGGGGCTCCCGGTGTTTTCATCCAGACCATGGACGAGGTCTTGCTTGCGCGCCGAACGTCAGCTACCGACTAAGTCACGTGCGGACGTGGCGAAACTGGTAGACGCAAGGGACTTAAAATCCCTCGGAGAAATCCTTACGGGTTCGACCCCCGTCGTCCGCACCATATTGAAATCATTGATAAAAATTCCGGATGAGTTCGATCCCGGAGCCAGGCCGAATTTTCGTTGGGTAGCCTAACGGGTATCCGCAACAAAAAGCCGCCCCTTTGACCGGAGCGGCCTTCAAGATTGAATCGCTGGCGAGGATCAGGCGACGCGGCTGTCCGGCAATCCGCGATAGGCGGCGATCACTTCCTCGCGTGACATCATTACATGCTCGGGAGCGGCTTTGTCGTAGCGGCGGAGGATCTCGGCGAGGGTGAGTTGTCCGGGCAATACGTGACTGCCGCGCCCGGTCGGGATTGTGGTAAGGACGGTGTTGGCCATGATCGACTCCTGTTTCGTCGGTTGAGGTCAGGTCGGCGGAAGCGTTCGAGCGCTCTCGTCGACCGCTTCACCTTAGCCGAATCGATCACCCCTGTAATGTTGATGCGCTGACACGTTGCGTGTTGACACGATGAGGACGGATTGGCTCAGCCGCCGGTTGCGGCTGCCTTGACCTCTCGTGCCCTATCGCGCACGATCACGGGAAATTGGGAGGACAGCCGTTGCCGATTAGCCGAATGGAATATCAGATCAAACTCCTCTCTTATTCGTTGCTGGACCGTGCCATGCAATTCCCAGAAGAGGTCGATGAGAAAGTCGCCGAATATGCGTTGGAGATCTTCATCCGTGTGCCTGGTCTCAGGCATGAACATGATGAAGCACAGAAGCTGCGCAGCGCCTTGCAGCGCCTTGGCGAAGTTCCGGACACCGACCGTGACGGCAAAGCGCGAATCGGTCGCGAAGCATGGGACGTTTTCGAGTCTCTCGATATGACTTTTGACCACAATCGTCCGTACGAACATTATTCAGACCTCAAACCGGCCTTCGTTCTTTTCGAGGAAGAGAACCGCGTCTAGACCATGGGAGAAGGCGTTGGAGAATGATCCTTGGACGAGCCGGGAGATCCTCGGACTCATTGTTGCAACGGGCGTTTTTTCGTCGTTTGCGACCTTTGTCTTCTCCGGATTTGCCGACGCGGTGAAGGACAGGCTGCGTCGAACTCGTGCAGCCCGATACGCCGGCATTCGTTGCGCCGTCATTCTTGAAAAATACGCGGTCGATTGCTGGGATACCCTTATGATGAGCGAGGGTGAATTTGATACAACTCGGGATATGTCCCCTCAGCCCTTGCCAAGTCCTCCCTCTTTTCCAGAGGACATTGATTGGAGCACCCTAGATCCGTCACTTGCGGTTGAAGTACTCAGCTTCACGAACGGCTCAAGCATTGCTCAATCACACGTCGAATATGCACGCATGTGGGAAAACAACCCGTTCGAATTTCAAGGTGCCGCCAGAGATCGAGGTTTGCGGGCACTGACGTTGGCTGGCCGGCTTCGTAAGCGCTATGAGCTAGACCCGTCAAACGAACTCGATCGACTTTGGAAGGACTTTAAAGGGAAAAAGTGATACGCGCCTCAGGTTGTTTCCGCCAGAAAGGCATCGGACATGAAAGCGATCACTGCAGTCTTGATGTCGCTGATGATCAAACGCGGGTTACTCCGCAACCCGGGTTATTCCGCCGCGTCCCTGAACTCCGCAACCTCCTCGCAGATGAACGCGCTGGTGGCCTTCTCCTTCTTCTTGAGATGGTTGGCGCGGGCTCGGTGCTGAGTACTGCAGAAGCGATTGAATGTCGTCGCGGGTTGGAAAAGCTCGCCGCATAGATCGCATGGCCGCTTCGGCAGGCTGGCCCGGTCATGATCTCGGATACACTGGATAGAGCACAATTTGCTTTTGATTGATCGGCCACGGAACCGCTTGCCGCATGCGAGACAATTGCGCTCCGGTACGGCGTCGGTTCGGACACGCCCGGCGCAAGCGTGGGAGCATGTCACAGTCTGAAGTGTGGCCGGCTTGAAGCTCGTGCCGCACCAGGCGCAAGCCCTTTCGGGGATCTTCTCCTTCGACGCGGCATAGAAGGCAGCAGAGCGCGCCATCGAGACCGCGAACTGATAAATCTCGGGCCTGTGGTTCCGGGTGACGCGGGCGCATTCATCGCAGCAGAAGCGCCAGCCGTTTGTCATCGCTTCTTCGTCCAGCGGGCCACGACAGCCCAGGCAATATTCATGGCCTGCGGAATACTCCCGCTGCCCCTGCAGCCAGGTCGGACGGACGGCGCCAAGCAGACGGAAGCTTTCGGCGATTAGTGCCGCGGCTTCATCATCGGCCGCCTGCCAGCCGTGGCCCTCCATTACGAGCGCCGTCCTGAAGCCGGTCCTGGTCGCGCCCTCGTGTTCGAACGGGGATAGACGCCAGTTCCGAAGCAAATCCATCACACGCCGAATCATCTCTTTTCGGGCATCACCTCGATAGATCCGCTGAGGCGCTTCCCCCTTCCGCCTTGAACCCGCAAGGGTGATGCGTTTCCTGGCCATGTCAGAAGCTCCAGAATTCGGGATTGTCGGCAACCGGCTTGTCGTAGAAGGTGCCGGCGAGATCGCCCATTGATGCGCGCTGGATAGCCATGAGCGCCGCGGACGCCCCGTCGATCCGATCTCGGCTCTTGGCCTTGGAAAACAGCCGGTTGCCGTTCCGGTCCGGTGGGGTCATCGCGATGTTTTCGAAATTCCAGCGGAGCACCGGGTTTCCGCCGTGCTGCATGCGACCCTCGAGCAAGACCTCGGTAAGGGTATCGATCGCGGGAACCAGCATTCGCCAGGACTGATCGAACTTGAAGACGGGCAGCCGGTCCTCGGCAAGCTCGTGCATGATGTCGAGCGCCCGGTTCGGGTCGAAGTTGATTTCCTGCACGTCGAAGCGTTCGGCAAGTTCGCGGATATGCTGAGCGACCACCTTGTGATTGATCACCGGGCCCGGCGTCGGGATCATGAAACCGGCTTCCGCCCAGGAGAGATAGTCGACCTTGTCGCGTTCCGCCTTCGCCCTCAGGTTTTCCTCGGGCGTAAAGAACCAGGCCAGCACCTTGAAGCTGACACCGTCGCGGAACGCCGCCACGATGGCGCACAGATCGTGCCTCAGCGCCATGTCGACACCTATCCAGCAAGCCTGCCCGTCCAATGCATCGGCATAGATCGGAGCCTTGCCCCGGTCGTAGACCTCCAATTCGATGAATGGGGCGTGGCTGTGTTCCTGCCATTGGTTGAGGTTGTATTGGCAGAACTCGCGACGTTGCGCCGGTAGCGCCTCGGCTTCCTTGGCAAGCTGCCTCAGCCCTGCGAGATCCGGGAAGCCCTCGGCAAGCCCAGGATTGACGTAGTGCCAGAGCTTTTCAGATCGCCAGTTTGCACCGGGCAGCGTCTCAAACAGGACCGGAAGGAAGCCCTCGTCGTCGATCTCGCCGGCGTCGACCTTGCGGGCGTAATCGAGCATCTGCGCAGCGAGGTTTTCAGATCCGGCGCCGGCCTGAGTGATGACGATCAGAAGGGAACCCGGCACTTTGACAAGACCGGTGCGCAGCGCCGCCCAGAGTTCGCGCTTCGGCCACGCGATCAGCTCATCTGCAATCACGAAATTCGGCGTCTTGCCAAGCTGGCCACCACCATCGGAAGAGATCGCGCGGAAGACGGAACGGGTTTTGGGGTGAGACAGATGGAAAGTCGACGACAACGGCTTGGCATGCGGCCTCAGCCATGGAGTCGCCTCGACGATACCGGCGGCCTCCTCATAGGCGATGGTGGCCTGATCCTCGCTTGACGCAGCAGCGAGCGCCTGTCCGCCGTGAACGCGCTGATATCCGAAGGTATGATTGAGCGCCATCGCCGCGGACATGGTCGTTTTCCGGGCGCCGCGTGGCAACAGCATGAAAGCGGTCTTCACCTTCCTGTTGCCGTGCTGATCGGTCGGGCCATAGATACGACGAATGATCCGCTCCCAGAAGAACGGAAGCTGAAAAGCCTTGTCGGGAAGCGGGCTCTTCGGATGCTTCAGCGCCGTGATGAAGTCGATTGCTTTTTGACCATGGCCGAAGTCGTCGGGGATTTCGGAGCCGTCAAAGATCCAGGCCGGGCGGCGCGCTTGCATCGGCGTTCCCTCCGTTGTCTCGGAAGCCCTTGCGGTTGCGCGCGGCCGGTGTGAGCCCAAGCTCGGATTCGTACCGAAGGCACAAGGTGAGATAATTTGTAAGCGCGATATGGGCCGGGTGCTTTTTGATGGCGCCGGTCTTCTCGTTCACCAGGAACGGTTCCGCCTTATCGGCGAGCGGGCGAAACTTCACCACCATCGCGCGGCACGTCGCGTACATTTCGATCGTGGGAAGGTCGGACTTCGCCAGGGCGCTCCGGTCGATCAGCTCGCCGCATGTCCGATTCCATTCGGCGCGGGCGGTCGGATTGAGCCCGGCCGGTGCAGGCGGGATCTTGGACAGGCCGCCTTCAATGGCGCGAAGCTGGGGTTTGCGTCCGGCTGCCATCACGCGCCACCCGGGTCTGTCGCTTCGGCTTTGATCTCCAGCCCGTCGCGGTTGCCGATCTCCTTCAGCCCCTTGATGTCATAGGTGACGCCCTGACAGGTGACACGATCAATCGCGGTGATGTCGGACATGAACCGAGTCGTGAAGGTCACAATCCGCCGCGCATAGGCCTGATCGGCTGCGAACTCTTCATCGGCGGACTCATATCGCATCGCTGCCCAGGTCGTGCGGAGGTCGGTCCACACAAATTCATCATTCCACGGACCTGAGACCAGCGTGTATCGCTCGATGGTCAGCCTCCGGTTGAGGGTTGCGGGATCGATCGTCATGCCAGGTTCCACGAAACATTGAAGTCGATAATCGAGCGGTGAACATTGGCGCTGTCCTGATAATCGCTGGTGCTCATCGCAACCCGGCAAAGCTGCACATAGGCGTCGCCGACCTCGCCGACATAGCCCTGAAGGGCAGCATGCACGGCCGCGCCAAGCTCGCCTGCCTCGCGGGCTGTTTTGCCCCTGCACCAGACGCGGACTCGGTCCTCGACAAGCCCTGAGGGGCCGCTATGGGTGAAGTCCTCCAGCCCTGAGACCAGCAACAGCACCACGTTCGGCATTGCGTCTTCCTGAGGCGCGGCATTGGTATGCACGCCCCCGGTGCGCTTTGCAGTGACACCAGCGTCGGCAAGCAACAGGGTTCGGAGAATGACGAGCGCTTTCATCGGCCAGCCTTCCTTGCCAGGCGCGCGGCCTGTTTCTCGACGGCCGGGCCGATCTTTTGGCCGAAGCGTTTGATTGCCTCGTTCCCGTGCTCCTCATAGGCCGGAGTCAGGAACGGCTGGGGATCGGTGCCGGGATGCTGAGTGCCGGCGAACCGGCCCGCGTTGACGTGCGGTTCCGTGCCGAACTCGAGCAAGTGCAAGAGCCGGTAATCGGGGTTCTTCGGATCGCCGCCGACCTCGTGAGTCGGTTGCGTCTTCGGGGCCTTCCTGTCCTTCCTCAAGACGAGCGCTTTCTTCGCGCTCTCATGCGGCGTGTTCGCCTTGGCGCCCTTCAGGATCGGTTGCAGGGCAAAGCGGGACGCCTCGTCAACCGGGCGCCCATAGAGCTTCGCCATCTGCCGGAAGGCCGATGAAACACGCTTCGCGCCGAAGACTCCCGCCTTGCGCGCCATCATGCCCACTCCCGCCTGAAGTTCATGCAGGCGCGGCGGGCGTTCGCGGGAAGCTCCATCGTGCTTGTAGTCGCCACGTTGCCGCCGAACCGGAACCAGTCCGCAACGGTCTGCATGACAGCCATCCGAAGCTGAGGCGGGATTTCCGCGACGGCCGCCCCGTAACCGGCATCGAATGTCACGGTGATTGAGCCCGGATAATCGCGGGCCTTCGGGAACTCTGCACCATGCGCCGCGAACAGTGCCGGTGTTTCGAGCCGGTTGATCAGGCTGTAGGAGCTTGGCGCAAGCGTCTGTTCCGCTCCCGCAACGTCGATATAGGTCACGCTCGCCACTGAAATAACGGGTGATGCCGGGATGATCAGCGCCGTGCCGAACGCATCCGTGGTCAGTTTCATGGTGCGGGTGAACAGGCACCGGCCCGACGCGCTCTCGATTCGACCGATTGCCGCCTCAAGGTAAGCTTCGACCAGGTCACCATAGGCCGTCTCTTCATCGCCGGGTTCGACCTTCACGTGATCAAGCACCAGGGCAAGAAAGTCAGGGTCGATCACTGGTGCTACGGTTGTTTCGATCATTCCAGCACCTCAAAATTAGCGGCTCGATTGAAGATTTTCGCGGAGTCAGGAGCCCCATCCGGTCCTGTGGCAACGGCCGAAAGTCGGCGACCACCCCCCGGTGCCGGAAAAGTATTCCCCTCGGGAATAGTTTCTCGGCGCTCGCGATCGGCTTGGATGGCGTTGCAGCGAACGCATCCGGGTTGCCAGTTGCCGCGCACCATCTTGAGGTCAGGCCGCTGGCGAATGGATATCCGGTGCATGACGACCGTTGCGGGCGCACCACATGCACAGCGCTGATTGCCGGGCTCCTTCAGGAACGCGGCGGCTGCCTTCTGCCAGGCTGTGTCATAGCCGCGCTTGCGAGCGCTGGGGCGTTCCTTGTCCGCCTCAGCCCTTCGGGCCTTCTGACAGGCGCACTGCTGGTCAGCGGCGACACGGTAGCCACATGGGCAGATGCGAGGGATGCGAGCCATATCAGCGGCTCCTCGAATGAATGGTCGCGACTGGAGTCCATCCAGCCGCGACCGCATGACCAAGCACAGCTTCGCGCCGGCAAAGAAGCTTGGTCATGATCTGCATCACGCCACCGGTGCGTCGTGCGGATGGCCCTTCACGATGACAGCGCCGGCCGCAATGGACGTGCCGCCGTTCTTCGTGATCACGGTCCGGAGATACCGCTTCGTGCCGATATAGCCCTGCCGGTAGACGCTTGCCGCCTCAAGCGTGGCCGGCAGCGTTCCGACCAGGTGAGCCGCCGCAACATCGGCGAAGTCGCCGCCGGTCGTGGTGTCGCTTTCCTGAAGCTTGGCCGTGAAGTCACCAGCCGACACGATGGCGCCGGTGTTGAGGATCAGGGCCGCGCTTTCGAACCCGAGAAGGTCGATCGCGGCGCTGGTGTCTGTTGCCGAGAGCACGGCAGGCGCGACGGCCTGCACAGCTCCGATGTTGTTTGCGAGATCGCGCATGTGCTTTTCCTTTCCCGGCCTGTCTTACGACGCGGCCATCTTGAGCTTGCGGAACCGGGCAGCCTGAAGCACGCGGCCACCGACACGGCGGGTTGCGTGAATGCGGGTCAGGCCCTTGGTTGCGAGCAAGTACGGGTTGACGAGGATCGACATCGCCAGCCGATCGACAATGCGATAGGCGGAGAAGTCGCCGAACAGGATCGGGAACGTGCCCGACGCGATGTCCGGCATGTCGACGGCTTCGATCACCGGGCGGCCAAGGATGGTCTCAGGCTGACCAGCTTGGAAACTCGGCTGCCACAGATAGTTGCCATTGCCGTCCTTCAGCTTCCGGACGGTGGCGAGCGTGGTGCCGTTCATCATCCATGAGCCGGCATTCCGGTACATGGCCGGCTGTGCATACATCAGCGTGATGAGCGGATCGGCCGCCAGGACAGTGGCATGACCATTGATCGTGTTGCTGATGTCCGCATTGGTCATCAGACCTTCCGGCTGCTTGACGCCATCGCCATTGACGAACGCCGTCGATTCCTTCTTTCCGAAGTCCTCGGCAAGCGCCAGGCGCACTTCCTGCTCCGCGGTGCCGCCGCTGTCGGACAGAAGCTCGTTCGAGATGTCGACGAACGTCATCAGCTTCCGGGCCGGAACTTCCACCTGACCAAAAGTGACGGTCGATTCTTCGCTGTCCTCGGCTTCGCCTTCCCATTGAGCGTTCGTGCCGGCGGTGCGCTTCGGATACTTCACCGAAGGTGCTGCGATGTTGCGCACCGAAGCCACCGAACGCACGGGCGAATACTCGACCAGGTCGCGGATGAACTCGGTCGACATTTCTGCCGGCGCAAGATAGCCGCCCTGTTCGTCATTCGAGACGGTGAGCGCCTTCAGTTCCTCGGTCGGTGCCTGCTGGCCGTGGCGAAGGTAAGTGCCAAACGCCTTCTTCTCGGCCTTGGCCTCCTCGGTCGGATCGTCGGCATTGCCGGAACCAGCCGGGCGGTTGGCCTTCGTCTCAACTGCCTTCAGCCGGTCCTCGAGCTTGGTCAGGTCCGGCGCGGCGGCCTTCTCCTCGACCTTCTTCAGCCGCTCGTCGACCGACTTGGTCAGGTCGTCCAGCGCCTTGGTGACGAGGTTGACCGGATCTTCGTCATCGCCCTTTCGGTCGATAGCCACGCTTCCGCGCAGCGCTTCTTTGGTGAGATGTTTCATCTCAATTCCTTTCGATATGCGCGGTTGCGCGGTTGATGGCAGCGGCGATGTTGAGCGCCAGGACTGCCGACTTGGCGGAAGTTACCTTCGCGCCGGCATGCATGGGGATCGTCACAAGGGACGCCTCAAGCAATTCGAGTGATTTGATGGTGCGGCCACCGCCTGAGCGGGCACTGGCCTTTTTGGTGATGAAGCCGATCGACAGGCCGCGCACCGCGCCGGATTTGACCAGCGCATTGACTTCGCGGGCGCGGGCAACGTCTTCGATCAACAGCTTTCCGGTGATGTGAAACCCGTCTGCCTTCTCTTCGGCCGTGTCCCAGGTTCCAACCGGATCATTCATGTCATGACCGAACAGCATCGGCAGCGGGAACTTCGCGCCCTTGAATGCGCCCGGTTCGATCCAGTCGCCGATGCGATCCGGCTCGCCAAATTTCCAGGCGATTCCTGAGACGGAACCGGCGTCACTCGCCACAATCTTTGTTTCGATGAAGAGGCGTTCCATCACGCGGCCTCCGCTGGCGCTGGTGCGCGATCAGGGTTGATGTTTGGGTTCTTGTAATCGTCGAGCCGATCAGCCGGCCGCGGGGCCATGCCCAACCAATCGCGGGCTTCATCTGCCGAAAGAACCTCGGAAGCGCGAAGGCTGTTGATCGCGGTCGCGCGGGCCACCAGGTCGGCCCGGGTGAGATCGTCGCGATCGATGACAACGCGGTACGTCTTCCGCTCGCCAGCCGGGATCAAGGCGCGGGTCAGTGCTGCCTCAGTGACGCGAATCCAGGCTTCAAGCGTCTCGACCATGTAGGACCGGGCGGCGGTCTCATAGTTCGACCAGGTCGCCCTGTCGTGATTGAACAGCATCGAAGGCGGAACGCCGAAGGCCCGGCCGATCTCGACCACCTGCTCTTTCTTCAGCTCGAGGAATTGAGCGTCGGTCGACTTGAACTCGGCAGCATGGAACTTGCCGCCGGCGTAGAGGATTGCGGTCTTGCCGCTGTTTTCGGATGAACCGTGCGCTTCTTCCCAACTCTTTTTCATGCGGATGAAGGCGTCTTCGTCCAGAAATTCGGGGAACTCAATCCAGCCGCCCGGCCGGGCCGCGTTCTTGAACAGCTTGCCCGCGCGTTCGGCCATGAGGTGCGCAACGCCGATGCTTTCGCGTGCCAGGCTGAGCGGGCTTCGCGAGAACGGGCCGCGGATATGAACGATTTCATCGGCGGGCAGCGGGCGCGTGCCAAGCTGATATCTCGGTTCCCCGGTGTCGGTATCGAATTGGACCGTGAGCGACCGATAGGCGACGATTTCCCGAAGCTCGCCGTCGGGCTTGTTGAGCCACTGCACGCCGCCGAAATCATGAGTGAGCGCCGAAGAGACCAGATCGCGGACGCCTTCGAAAGGCGAGGTCCAGTCGTTCCAATGGCTGGTCAGGAAGCGGCTTGCGGGATGGTCGGGCGCGTCGATCTGTTGCAATCCATCGATCCGCACCACGCGGCGATCAAGAGCGGCGACTCCTTCACTGATCAGACGGATTGCAAGCTGCACGGATGGCACCTGCAGCGCCTCGGTCGCGGAGACCGCGAAGGATCCGCCAAGGGTGCCGCCGGTGAACAGCCTCAGCTCCTCCTCGGTCGGGTTCGCCAGGCTCTTCCGATCCGGTGCGCTGAAAACCTGTCGCAGTCTGGCGAACAATGGCATTTCTCCGATGTTTAGGACTATAATCCTTATAGGAATTTCATCCTCATATCAACAATTGTGAACGAACATGATAATATCGTTCTCAATTGTTGAACGTATGGCGAAAAGCGAAAGGATTTCAACATGGTAGCTACAGTTGGATCGATTAGGGTCGCGCTTGACGCCGATCTGAGAGCTTACGAGGCAAGCCTCAGGCGCGGTGAAAAGGTCACGAATGAGACCACCGGACGCATGGGCAAGGGCGTTCTTGCTCTTCAGCGGCGGTTTGCGGGGCTGGGAACTGGCATAGGTGCGGCGGCCTTCGCTGGCCTTGCAGCGGGCGCTGTGGCATCGGTTGGGTCTATTCTTTCGATGAACGCGGCGCTGAACAAGGCACGTGATGCTGTCGCTGATTTTGACAAGATCGCGAAGAGCGCGAAGGCCACCGGCCTCGGTTCCGATTTTTATCAGGAAATGGCCTACGGGGCCGATCTGGCCGGCGTCGGCGTCGACGAATTAAACGCCAGCCTGATCGCCTTCATTCGCAATTCCGGCCTTGCAGCGGTCGGCCAGGGCGAACTTGCCGGAAAATTAAAACAGCTAAACCCCGAACTGCTCAAGCAACTGCAAAGCGCGAAAACCCAGGAAGAGCGCTTCCGCCTCGTCGCGGACGCGGTGAAGGCTGCAACATCGGAAACCGAAAAGGCCGCGATTGCATCGGCAGCATTCGGTCGCAACGGCGCGCGAATGGTCGAGCTTTTGAAAGATGGCTCGGCGGGTTTCGACAGGACAGCAGCGGCGGCGCAGAAGCTCGGCATTGTCATCGATCGCGAGCTTCTGGTGCGGGCGGAAGAGATGAACGATCAGCTATCGACAGCTAGCCGGGTCATGGATTTGGAACTGAAGAAGGCGCTGATCGATCTGGCGCCGTTTCTTGTTTCCACGGCGCGGCTTGCTGCGGGGCTTGCATCTGAATTCGCAAAAGTCGTGGATTCGATGCGCAATATCGAAAACCAGTCAACGCGCGGGCTCAACAATCAGCTTGCGGAGCTTGGCCTTGAACGGCTCGAGATCGAACGGAAGATCCTTGAAGCCCAGGATGCGCAGCGCGGGAACACGTCCGTTCTGGCCGGTGCCGAGGCAAAGCTTGATACCGGCGTTCTGGCGCTCAAGGCCCGTGCCGAGGAAATCGCCAAGACGGAAGCCGAGATCCTTGCCATCCTCAGTTCCCGCGATACAGGGGCAGGGACGCTGCCACCGGCCACGACGCCCGTAACGGGGGGCACCGGGGGCACGGCGAGCAAGAGCCGCAACAAGGCTGCCGAGGCCGCTCTGAGGGAAGCCCAGGCCGTCAAGGATCTGATCGCCGATCTCCAGACAGAACGCGCTGAAATCGGCATGACCGATATCGAGCGGGATAAATCGCGAGCTCTTCGACAGGCCGGAGCGGCGGCAACCGAGGATCAGAAACTTGCGATTGTCGATCTGATCCAGGCCATCCATGACGAGACCGAGGCGCAGCGCCAGGCCAGTGAAGCAGCGGAGTTCTTCAAGGACATAACTGCCGATGCCTTCGACAGCCTCGTTCCGAAGATCAAGACCGGCAACGACGCGCTCGACCAATTCGTCAACACCCTGATCAAGGCGGTTGCTCAAGCCGCGCTCCTCGGTAACGGACCGCTTGCCGGGCTCTTTGGCGGCGGCGGCGGCATCCTCAGCAGCTTGTTCGGTGGCGTTTCCCAGACGAGCTTGGCGCTCGGTAGCGTAGGCCTGTTCCATGATGGCGGTACAGTCGGCACCGGCGGCAGTGTGGTCCCGTTCCCAACTGGAGCGCCGTTCGCCGGGGTATTCCACCAAGGAGGCAACTTCGGCGGGCAGCGGGCAAAGCATGATGAGGTCATGGCGCTGGTGCAGAAGAAGGAAAACATCTTCACCGATAACCAAACCGATGGAATTATCGGCACCCTGAAATCCAACATGCCCAAAGATGGCGGCAGATCGTCCGATGTCGTGACCATCTTCCTGCAAGACGACAGCGGGCGCATGGCTTCAATTGCGGATCAGCAGATCAAAACGGCATCAGGTACTATCATTAATGTTGCTGTCCAGAAGTCCGAAGCGAAGTTCGCCAAGAACCAGAAGGCAGGGCTCGCCTGATGGCCGTTAGTACTCTGAGCGGGCTGGCGCCCTTCCCAGAGACGAGAGAGGCGGCATGGTGCCGCCTCAAATCATGAAAGGAAAGATCATGGCTATTTTCACTGGCATCATGGCAATCACCACTGCCCTTTTCGGGGCCGGCTTCAGCGCTGTGCCTATCAAAAAAGGGTCGAAGAAGCGGCGTCAGGCGTCACGGAAATAGGTTCGCCGATAAAATCCGGCCATCGCCGCAGGATCTTCATCGAAATGCCGTCGCGGGTGACCGTCGTCATCTGGCAGAAGCCCCCGACGGCATGGGCTTCAAGTCCTGGCGCATCGTGAGAACCGAACAGAAGTCGACGCTGATCTTCCATCAGACTGAGCCCGTCCGCTTCAACGTGTTCCGTTCGCTTAGTCTTCGGCAATTCGGGGTGATCGGGTTTGCGATACACCTTCCGGGTTTGCATTGGCCTCGACGCATCCAGGCCGCCGAAGCCTCGATCCATAGCGTAGGCTTGCGGCCGGTCGGCGCGCTCGCTCCACCCTGCAATGACGGTTTCAAAGAAGCCAAGGCCTTTCGGCATGCCGGGAATCTTCAGCGCCTCCGCTGACGCCTTTTTCACGATCGCACCGAAGTGATCCTTCAATTCATCAAAAGATGAGACACGCGAATCGCAGATAGCTCCCATCAACATATAGTTCACGTAAATGTAGCCCGTGGACGCGATGACCGCATTGAGGTGAGGCAGGGTAAGAGGCTTGGAGCAAACTCCTAAAATCTTGCCGCCGGCATCAAGGTCGTACATTGCGCCATCGGTGAAGACATGGGCGGCTTCATCCGTAAGGAATACGTTGATCGCACTCATGCTGCACCGCCTTTCGCTTCGGCGGCCTGACTCTCTCGCCAAGCCTTTTCGGCGCTGGCTTTCGCCTCGCGGATCGTTTCGGGTGTGTCGGTCATGGTCGTGTCCTTTCGATCAGTTCGCAGTTCCGGGCGCGGCGACCTTGGCTTCGCGCTCCAATAACTTCCGGCCTTCTGTCATCAGGTGAGCCAGCGCCTCAAGGTGCGCGGGACGGAATGACACCATGAACTCGCCGGGCTTCTCCCCGCTCGGTCCGGCGACAGTCCATGTTTCAAGCGTCATACCTTGGTCGCCGTCTTCGGCCTCCTGGAAGGTAAGCACCAGAAATTCGCCGGGCACGTTGCCATCGATCACGCCGACAACATGCGGCAAATCGACAATTTTCTGGCGCGCGGCTTGTATCAGCGCTTGGTCGAGTTCGTCTAAATCTCGGGTCATGTCATTTCCTTTCAGGTTTTGGGTGTTTTTCGACCGGGAGAAATTTTCAGGCCGTTTCTTTCAATGCGTCGAGTTCCTTGCGAAGCCGGCAGGATTCGCGGATGGCAACGTCGCGAAGGTCGACCAAGCGGCGGTTGATCTCTTCGACGCGGGCGATGATGTGATTGAGGCCATCGGCGTCGGCGGTTGCGAGCGCCTGGTCCATGAACTTCAATTCCGAATGGATGGCTTCCGCTTCGGCTTGGTTCTTTAGCGCTCGTTCAAGCTCGTCGCCGCCGTCAAGAAGCTCGAGGGCTTGCGTCACCGTCAAAAGCGACACGCTGTCGTTTTTGCCTGCGATCGTCTCCCAATTCTTCGCGACCTTCATGTATCTCTGAGCGGTGCGCATGCCGCCTCGAAAGTTGGCCTTAATCCACCCAGCCCATTTACCGTGCGGAACAAGGGTCTTTGCCTCCAGGAGCGCATTGCCGGCGACACGGGCGGTATCGGCCGCAATGCGAAGTGCGGCCACCGCTGCGTCATGGTGAGTGTTGGCGACTTCAGCCAGCATAGGGAGACGATTGCTTTTCGTCATGCTGCACCTCCGTTGTTCCGATCAAAGTATGTGATCCGAACCAGCTCAGCCTGGACGGCTTGGAAGAATGCCCGGATCTCTGTATCGATTTCGTGCTGGGTAGCGCCGACACGCTCAAGTTGCTTCTGCAGACCTGATCGGATTTGTCGCCAATACAGGTCAGCGTCATCACCGTTCTTGGTGGAAAGCAACTTCGCGACGTGTCGGATTTTGCCTACCCGGTTGATCATCGGGAAGAGCAGGACTTGACGACGTGGCGCAGGCGGGGTCCACCCGAACAGAGGAAGGTCGTCAGTCGTCATCAACGCTCCTCCCCTATGGTAGATATATATGTGTACCCGTGGTGATACTGTGAAAGGCGGAAACCGGGCCTGACAGTATCATGGGTGTTACTGTGAGGCATATTTCACCCCCTTTTCGCTCTCGAGGTGTCCTCGTGGTGATACTGTGTGTCCTTCTGGTGATACTGTTGTTTTTTCGTGAGAGCCCCAACGTGTGAACTCTTTTGTCGGCAATTCACCCGTCACATCGCAAGGGTACTCGGTCAAACGCCACTCAGCAGTGACCCTGTCCTTACGGTTGAAGCCGCTCGCCTTGGCCTTTGAGATGAACCCTTTCTGCTGAAGGTTTTCGAGACTCCGAAGCGCGGTCATCTTGCTGCAGCCAAGCTCTTCGGCGAGTTCGCGACAACCAAGTCCGATTCGGCCGTTGTTCACGCCGTCAAAGCGCCACTTGACCTCAAGATAAGCGCAACGGTCATTCGGCGTGAGATCCTTCCAGGCAGCAGAGCGCTTCACATATCCATCGAGCATGATGAATTTGCCTTTGCCTTTCCGCTTGAAATTCTTTTTCATGCCGGCACCTCAGCGAGCGCCTTCAAGATCGCGGCGCGGCCGGCGTCGTCCAACGGCACGAAGTATTTCCGCCAGAACGCAAGGGCGGCGCCGTCGTCGCCCTCCCAAATGTCGATACCCAGGTTGCCGCCTCTGAGGACGATTGCCCTTCGGGTGCCGCCGTGGGCTCGGTAAGCCAGCACCAGTGCAAGCGCTTCGTCCTTCGTCATTGGTTGGCCCTCTCGCTCGGCAGAGCTTCGACATATTCGATCTTCGCGGCCAGGACAGAAGCCCGGATCGCATCGTCGAAATCGAGCCCGAACTGATCGCGAAGCGTTGGAATGATCGGCCGGGTCATTCCGCCGCGGTTCTCAGCAAGCCATCGGGCAGCTTTTTCGATGGGGTCAGGGCAGGGCATTACGCTGCCCTTCCTGTGATCGAACCGGCATCGCGGGTGACATAGCGGCTAGCCAGGTACATGCAAAGCGACGGGCGAGGGTAGCGAACCGCCCGTTCGGATGCTCGCATGAACTCAGGCCCGGTGCCACGGTTGCGTTGCTTCTTGAGGCTGAGCGGATTGACGCCAATGATGGCTGCCGTTTCGGTCGGATCGAAGGAAATCGGCAACTCGTCATCTTCGGCGAGTCGCTGGTATAGCGCCGCACCGGACAGGCCGTTGCCAGTCCAATGCGCCATGCGCTGCGAAAAGAGTTTGGATGCGGGAAGGTCCATATCGTCACCTTTCTGTTTGTGAAGGTGACAGACACATTACGCACGATATTCATTCAAACAACAATATTCGATCCGGTTTAATCGCCGAATATGTCGGACTCGCTCTTGGGTCCAAGCTTTTCATTCAGAGAGAGACGGTCCTGTAGCCCCGCCTTGTAGGCCGTGTGTATCTGCGATCTCCTATAGTTAAACTTGGCCTCGATAGCTGCCAACGCTGACTCCAGCGGTTGACCCAAATCAACGACTAGATCCAGGATTGCGATCTGCATATCTTCATAGTCATCGCGTCTTCGCTTTCCTCTTCGACCGCCGGCTAGCTCGAGCTTTATTCCACTGGAATGAGTGCCCTCCAAGAGGTCCACAATAAGTTGCGCTAAGGGGTCACCCTCTAGCCGCATCGCCGCCGCCAGCAGCCATTTCACGTCCTTATTGCCCAGGTTAAGCTCATCATTGAGGATTCGAGCGTATTCCTTGCGACCTTGTTCAGGTGTCATTTGCGCAGCACCTCCACTGCCGCGGATGGCTTCTGCAGAACGTTCATCGCGTCCGCCGCGCGTTGGGCACCACGGCGCGCGAGACTTTCCGACTTCGACACATAGCGCGCCGTCATCGCCAGCGTCTTCCAGCCGAACGCTTCGCGTAACTCGTGCGCCTCGGCTCCACTGATAGCTGCCCATGTCGCCGCTGTATGGCGAAGGACGTGGGGCGTTATCGGATCAATCTTCGCAGCCGCGCAAACCTTGGTGAGGACTTCTCGCAAGCGCTTATAAGAAATGGGTTGCGTCCCGCGGCGGCCAGAGAATATGAAGCCGACCCGGTGCGGCTGGCCGTCAAGGATCGTCGCCGCGTCGGTCGACAGCGCCCGGACACTGACCCCGGTCTTCGTCTCAGGAAGGCGCGCAACCAAGCGCGGCAGATCGACCATATCCCAAGTCAGGGACAAGGCCTCAGAGACGCGCCAGCCGGTGACAGTAAGGAACCGGATGCAATCGCCGTGCGGCCCTTCCACAGCAGCCAGCGCCTTAACGAAGACAGGCAGTTCGGTTTCGTCCAGCCAACGCTCGCGCGCTGTTTCCTTGTTCTTGGTAATCCGGGAGCAGGGGTTGTCCTTCCGCATGTCCAGTTCAATCGCGCGGCTCATCATCTTCGACAGGACGGCGAGGGAGCGGTTTGCATCGATAGGATTGGCCCGCTTCTTTCGCATGAAGGCGCGCACCATCTCTGCCGTGATGTCCGCCACGCGCCGACCCTTGAACTCGGGAAGCAGGTTCCGGCGAATGCGACCAAGGTAATCCTTGCGCGTCGCTGCCGCCTTTTCGGGCAGGTGAGACTCTTCGAACTCGGCAACAAGATCCTCAAAAAGCGGTTGTGCCCTCTTGGCAGCGCGAGCGGCGCCAGGATCGTCACCAACCTTGAAAGCCTGCAACATGGCCTGAGCTTCGGCTCGCGCCTTCTCGGCAGGGAAGGTGGCATGGTCGCCGATCATGATTTTGCGTCGGCGCCGCTTCCCATCGGCCGACGGGATTTCGTGCGTCACGAAGAATACTTTCGACAGTGACCCGTCGGCGCGGCGGCGAACGCGGAGCGCGAAGCCGGTGAGCTTGCTGTCACGGATAATCAGTTCGTCTCGACCACGAAGGGCGATACGATTCTGCACGAAATCGTCGGATAGGACGGGCAAGGATTTTCGCTCCCTCGGTCAAACTGGGGTCGCCGTCAGGGTATCCAATTGACGTCACCCATAGTCTACTTATAGGAACGATGCGGAACCGTAAACCCTCGGTCATGCCTTGTTTTACAAGGGACAGAGATGGACAATGGCACCCGCTGGGATACCGCGCGGAACGAACTTAAAATCCCTCGGCCGCGAGGCTGTACGGGTTCGATTCCCGTCGTCCGCACCAATTTCTGCTGGGCCTTGCGGTCCGCCAGCCCAAGGCGCGGGTTTCGGATCGCGCTTTCTCCTCTCATCCGGCCGCCCGTCGTGCCTGCCGGAGATCGGGCTTGTCCGGGATTTTCAGATGCCATGGCGCGGCAATCAGTCCCGGTGGCAACCCTGGTGGAAATCGGCAAACGAACTGTGCTAGCCTTGTGGGATGATCCGAAAACCAGGGCAATTCCGAGCTGAGATGGCCAACCTGTAATGTCATCGCACCACAATCACTATCTGGTTGCGCTTTCGGTCATCGTCGCCATCCAGGCAAGCTATGTCGGCTTGAACCTCGCCCTGCGCATCCCGGGGGCCTTTGCGCTCAACCGCCGGCTGCTGATCGCCGCTTCGGCCATCACTCTGGCCGTCGGCATCTGGAGCATGCATTTCATCGGCATGCTGTCCATGTCGATGACGTCGGGGGTCGACTATCTGGTCCTGCCGACATTGCTGTCCTTCCTGCTCTGCGTGCTGGTGACGGGCATCGCCATCTATCTGGCCAGCCTGCGCGCCCGGCACCTGCTGGCCATCGCGGCGGGCGTCATGGGGATCGGCATCACCACCATGTATTATGTCGGCATGATCGCGCTGCATTCCAGCGCCCGGATCAGCTATGATCCGGTCTACGTCGCCATCAGTTTCGCAATTTCCGTCACGGCTTCGGGGCTGGCGCTTTGGCTGGCGTTCTCGGCGGATCGCCGGCCGCCGCTGTTTCTCTGCGCCACCTTCCTGGGCTGCGCGGTCTCGGGCATGCACTACACCGCGATGGCAGGGACGACTTTCGATTTCTCCTTTGCCGCATCCGTTGCCGCGACGTCGTTCATGTCGAGCGACACCCTGGCCTTGATCGTCAGTTTTGTCGCATTTGCGATTTCCGGTATCTTCATGCTGACGCTGGTGCCGAAACGGATGGCGGGAAGCCCGGGCCCGACCGGCCGGTCAGCCGGAGACGAGACCACCGACGACTTCAATGAGCCTGGGCGTGATGTCGGTGACGCGGCCAAACCTGCCGCCGGGGCGGTTTCGCTGCCGGACAGCGGTTCGGCCGATCTGCTGCCGATCGACAAGAATGGAAGCCGGTTTCACATCGCGCCAAACGAAGTCATCTCTGTGCATGCGAATGCCCACTACACCTATGTCTTCAACGGTCGCGACGATCTGTTCTGCCCGCTCTCGATCACCGAAATCTTCGAACGCCTGCCAAAGCCGGCATTCTACCGCACCCATCGCAGCTATATCGTCAATCTCGCGCATGTCGGCCGGGTGAAGAGATCCGGAGACGCCGCTGTCGCGGAACTCGATTCGCCGGTGCGCCGGACGGTGCCGATCAGCCGGGCCCGGGTGGCGGATCTGAAGCAGGAACTGGCAGCCCATCAGGCCCGCCGGCATCCGGGCGACGCCTGAAATTTACGTCAACATTATTGACGCAGTTCGTGCAGCCAGGGCGCATTTCGTGAATATATGTGGTGTTCGTGAGCCTGGGGTTGTTCCGGTCCGCCATATCGCATCCTCTTTCGCACATCGGTGAAGACTGATCGGAATGTCGGCCTTCGGGCGCATTCCATGATCTGGTCTTGATCAGCCAAGCTTTGGGAGGAGCTAGAATGATACCTGGCACATTCGACTATTATCGACCTCAGACCGTTGACGACGCTGTCGGCCTGCTCAGCAAGCTGGGCGAGGAGGCCAGCGTGCTTGCGGGCGGTCACAGCCTGATACCGCTGATGAAGACCCGGTTTGCGTCACCGCACCATCTGGTCGACCTTTCAGGCATCGGCGATCTCAAAGGCATTTCGGTCGAGGGCGACGACATTGTCATCGGCGCCATGACAACCCAGTTCGAGTTGATCGCCTCCGAAGAGCTTGAGCGTCACATTCCGATCATCGCCGAAACGTCGCGGCTCATCGCCGATCCGCAAATCCGCTACAAGGGAACCTTCGGCGGCAATGTCGCCAATGGCGATCCCGGCAATGACATGCCGGCCGTGATGATGTGCCTGGGTGCGAGCTACAGCGTCTCGGGTCCGGACGGAAACCGCGACATCGCTGCGCGCGACTTCTACCAGGGCGCCTATTTCACGGCGCTTGAGCATGGCGAGATCCTGACTGCGGTCCGCATCCCGATCCCGGCGCCGGGCCATGGTTCGGCCTATGAAAAGCTCAAGCGCAAGGTCGGCGATTACGCCACCGCGGCGGCCGCGGTCGTCATCACCATGGCGGGCGGGACATGCACCAGCGCCTCCATCGGCCTGACCAATGTGTCGGAAACCCCGCTCTGGGCTTCCGACGCCGCAGCGCTTCTGGTCGGCAGCAGCCTCGACAAGGCGTCGGTCGACGCCGCCGTGGCTGCCGCCGAGGCGATCACGAACCCGGCGTCGGACATGCGCGGGCCAGCGGAGTATCGCACCAAAATGGCAGGCATCATGGTGCGGCGCGCACTCGAGCGGGCCAAGTCCCGCGCCAAAGGTTGAGGGGGAAATCTGATGACGAAATCGCATATTGAACTGACGATCAACGGCAAGAAGGTCGAAGCCCTGGTTGAGCCGCGGACATTGCTGATCCACTTCCTGCGCGAGCAGCAGAACCTGACCGGAGCCCATATCGGCTGCGACACCGGCCATTGCGGCGCCTGCACCGTCGACATGGACGACATGTCGGTGAAGAGCTGCATGACGTTCGCGGTTCAGGCCAACGGCGCCAGCATCACCACCATCGAAGGCGTCGCCAATGCCGACGGCACGCTGAGCGCGCTGCAGGAGGGCTTCCGCATGATGCATGGCCTGCAATGCGGCTTCTGCACGCCTGGCATGATCCTGCGGGCGCACCGCCTGCTGCAGGAGAATCCGACGCCCACCGAAGACGAAATCCGCCATGGCATTTCTGGCAATCTCTGCCGCTGCACCGGCTACGTCAACATCGTCAAGTCGATCCAGTATGCCGCCGCGAAAATCAACGGCACCCCGTTTCAGGAGGCAGCAGAATGAACGACCAGACCAAGATTGATCAGGACCGCGCCGAACGCACCGAGAAGCTCCAGGGCATGGGTTGCAAGCGCAAGCGGGTCGAGGACATCCGATTCACGCAAGGTAAAGGCAGCTATGTCGACGACCTGAAGCTGCCGGGCATGCTGTTTGGCGATTTCGTCCGCTCTCCGCACGCCCACGCGCGCATCAAGAGCATCGACACCAGCCGCGCCAAGGCGCTGCCCGGCGTCATCGCCGTGCTGACCGCTGCCGACCTCAAGCCGCTGGGCCTGCATTACATGCCGACGCTCGCCGGCGACGTGCAGGCGGTGCTGGCCGAGGAAAAGGTGCTGTTCCAGAACCAGGAAGTGGCCTTCGTGATTGCCGAGGACCGCTATATCGCGTCCGACGCCACCGAGCTGGTCGACGTCGAGTATGAAGCCCTGCCGTGCATCGTCGATCCTTTCAAGTCGATGCTGCCCGACGCGCCGATACTGCGCGAGGACATCCAGGACAAGATGACGGGCGCGCACGGCCCGCGCAAACACCCCAACCATATTTTCGAATGGATGATCGGCGACAAGGAGGCCACCGACGCGGTCTTCGCCAATGCCGATGTGACCATCAAGGAAATGCTGGTCGATCACCGCACCCATCCTTCGCCGCTCGAAACCTGCCAGTCGGTGGCGTCCTTCGACAAGGTCAAGGGGGAACTGACACTGTGGGGCACGTTCCAGGCGCCGCATGTCATCCGCACCGTCGTGTCGCTGATTTCGGGACTTCCCGAACACAAGATCCATGTGATTGCGCCCGACATCGGCGGCGGCTTCGGCAACAAGGTCGGCGCCTATGCCGGCTATGTCTGCTCGGTGGTTGGCTCCATCGTGCTGGGCGTGCCGGTCAAATGGGTCGAGGACCGGATGGAGAACCTCTCGACCACGTCGTTTGCCCGCGACTATCACATGACGACCGAACTTGCCGCCACCAAGGAAGGCAAGATCCAGGCGATGCGCGTGCATGTGCTTGCCGATCATGGCGCTTTTGACGCCTGCGCCGATCCGTCCAAATGGCCGGCCGGTTTCATGAACATCTGCACCGGATCCTATGACATCCCGGTGGCGCATCTGGCCGTGGACGGGGTCTACACCAACAAGGCGTCGGGCGGCGTGGCCTATCGCTGCTCGTTCCGCGTCACCGAAGCCGTATTCGCCATCGAGCGGGCGGTGGAAGTGCTCGCCCAGAAGCTCGGCATGGACGCAGCTGAGCTGCGCATCAAGAACTTCATCAAGGCCGAGCAGTTCCCCTACCAGTCGGCACTTGGCTGGGAATATGACAGCGGCGACTATCACACCGCCATGAAGAAGGCGATGGACACCATCGGCTACAAGGAACTGCGCGAAGAACAGGCGAAGAAGCGCGAGGCTTTCAAGCGCGGCGAGACCCGCGAACTGATGGGGATCGGCATCTCGTTCTTCACCGAGATCGTCGGCGCAGGCCCCGCCAAGAATTGCGACATTCTCGGCATCGCCATGTTCGATTCGGCGGAAATCCGCATCCACCCCACCGGCTCGGTGATTGCCCGCATGGGCACCAAGAGCCAGGGGCAGGGCCACGAGACCACCTATGCCCAGATCATCGCCACCGAAATCGGCATTCCCGCCGACGACATCATGATCGAGGAGGGCAACACCGACACCGCGCCCTACGGTCTTGGCACCTACGGCTCGCGGTCGACGCCGGTAGCCGGTGCGGCAACGGCCGTGGCTGCCCGCAAGATCAAGGCAAAGGCGCAGATGATCGCCGCCCACATGCTGGAAGTGCACGAAGGCGACCTGGAATGGGATGTCGACCGGTTCCGGGTCAAGGGCCTGCCGGAAAAGTTCAAGACGATGAAGGAAATCGCCTGGGCTGCCTACAACAGCCCGCCGCCGAACATGGAGCCGGGACTGGAGGCGGTCAATTACTATGAACCGCCGAACATGACCTATCCGTTCGGCGCCTATTTCTGCGTCATGGACATTGACGTGGATACCGGTGTTGCCAAGACGCGTCGCTTCTACGCGCTTGATGATTGCGGCACCCGCATCAACCCGATGATCATCGAGGGCCAGGTTCACGGCGGTTTGACCGAGGCGTTTGCCTGCGCCATGGGCCAGGAGATCCGCTACGACGAGCAGGGCAATGTCATGGGGGCGTCCTTCATGGATTTCTTCCTGCCCACCGCCGTCGAGACGCCGAACTGGGAAACCGACCACACGGTCACCCCGTCGCCGCATCATCCGATCGGCGCCAAGGGTGTGGGCGAAAGCCCCCATGTCGGCGGCGTGCCTTGCTTCTCCAACGCTGTGAACGACGCCTATGCGTTCCTCGGGGCCGGACACATCCAGATGCCGCATGATGCATGGCGTCTGTGGAAGGTCGGCGAGAAACTGGGCCTGCACGCATCGGCGTGAGCAGGGGAAAACGCCAGTGAAAATCCCTCAGGAAAAGGTCGCCCTGCAATTGGCCGCGGTCGGGTATATTCCCGATCGCGACCTGGCGACCGCGTTGTGGCTGATGGAAAGCCTCAAGCGGCCGCTGCTCTTGGAAGGCGAAGCCGGCGTGGGCAAGACCGAAGTGGCGCGCGCCCTGGCGCTTGCCTACGACACCAAACTGATCCGCCTGCAATGCTACGAGGGGCTCGACCAGAGCGCCGCGCTCTATGAATGGAACTATCAGCGTCAGCTGCTGGCCATCAAGGCGCGCGAAGGAACCGATGCCTCCGCCGTGGAGGAGCATATCTTCAGCGAGGCCTATCTCCTGGAGCGGCCGCTGCTTGCGGCGATAAGGCAGAGCAAGCCCCCGGTACTCCTGATCGACGAGGTCGACCGGGCGGACGAGGAATTCGAGGCGTTCCTGCTCGAACTGCTGTCGGACTTCCAGGTCTCTATCCCCGAACTCGGGACGATCACGGCGACAACCATCCCCCGCGTCATCCTGACCTCCAACGGTACCCGCGAACTCAGTGACGCGCTGCGCCGGCGCTGCCTCTATCACTATGTCGACTATCCCGATGTCGACCGCGAGGCCCGGATCATCCTGTCGCGCCTGCCCGGAATCGATTCCGGCCTGGCGCTGCAGATCGCAACCATGGTCAGCCTGATCCGCAAGGAGGACTTGCGCAAATCGCCCGGCGTTGCCGAAACGCTCGATTGGGCGGCGACGCTGGCGGGGCTCGAGATCCGCCATCTCCGGGACGAGCCGGAATCGGTGCACGAGACGCTGATGTGCCTGATCAAGACCGCCGAGGACAAATCCCGCATGACCCGCGAAGTCTCGGACCGTCTGCTCGGCAAGGTGGCCTGAGATGAGCATGGCGCAGGCATCGGAAAACCCGCTGGGGGCAGGCGCCCGGACGAAGCTCAACGGCTTTTCCCGGATCCTGCGCGATAACGGATTTGTTGTCGGCCTGGCTGAAACCCGCGATGCCCTGACGATCATGAGCAGCGGCGATGCGATCCGCCCCTCGCGATTGCGGCCAAGCCTGAAAGCGCTGTTGTGCAGCCGGCAATCCGATTGGCAGAAATTCGACGAGATCTTCGATGCCTATTGGCTGAGCCGCGGCATGAAGTCGGCGACGCGCATCTCCGGCGCGCCGCAGAAATCCCCGTCCGGGCTGCAAACCTTATCGGCGGGCCAGCGCGGCTTTGGCGAAAGCGATCACGCCGACCATGTCGAGCGCGGGGAGGGAAGTGAAGTCTCCGAGACCGGCCGGTCCAAGCGCGAAGGGGCGTCAAAAACCGAGATCCTGTCGCGAACGGATTTCCGCCACCTGACCCAGCCCGAGGATCTGGCGGCCGCGCACGAACTTGCCGAACGGCTTGCCAAGAGCATGCGCGCGCGGCTGACGCGCAGGATGCATGCCCGTCGCTCCGGCCAGCGGCTGGACCTCAGGCGAACGATCCACAAGAGCATAGCCCATGGCGGCACGCCGCTGGAGCTGATCCGGCGCAAACGCAAGGACAAGCCGCTGCGGCTTGTCGTGCTGCTTGATGCATCGGGTTCGATGAACCTCTATTCGGCCGTTTTCCTGCGGTTCATGCATGGCGTGCTCGACAGCTTTCGCGAGGCCGAGGCCTTTGTGTTCCACACCCGCCTGATCCATATCTCGCCGGCGCTCAAAGAGCGCGATCCGCAACGCGCCATGGAGCGCATGTCGCTGCTGGCGCAGGGAACCGGCGGCGGTACGCGGATCGGCGAAAGCCTTGCCACGTTCAACCGCTGGCATGCCAAGCGCTGCATCCATTCGCGCACCTGCGTGATGATCGTCTCGGACGGCTATGACACCGGCCCGGCGGAAAATCTGGGCGTCGAGATGCAGGCCTTGCGCCGCCGCTGCCGCCGCATTGCCTGGCTCAATCCGATGATCGGCTGGCAGGGCTACGCGCCGGAAGCCGCCGGCATGAAGGCCGCACTTCCCTACATCGATCTGTTCGCCCCGGCGCACAATCTGGAAAGCCTCAAATCCCTTGAACCCTATCTGGCGAGGATATGATCATGCCGCAACCGGCCGATATTCTGGATCTGATGAATGACTACAAATCCAAGGGCGAGCCGTTCGCGCTGGCGACCGTCGTGCGCACGGTGTCGGTGACCGCGGCAAAGGCCGGCGCAAAGGCTGTGATCCTTTCAGACGGGAGCATCACCGAAGGATGGATCGGTGGCGGATGCGCCCGGGGCGCCGTGCTCAAGGCTGCACGGGAGGCGCTTGCCGACGGACAGTCGCGGCTTGTGAGCATCCAGCCCGACGATCAATTGTCGGAGCATCAGGTCAAGGCCGGCGAAGTGCGCGAAGGCGTCATCTACGCCAAGAACATGTGCCCCAGCCAAGGAACCATGGACGTGTTCGTGGAGCCGGTCCTGCCCAGACCCAACCTGTTGATCTGCGGCGCTTCGCCGGTGGCCGTTGCTCTGGCGGATCTTGCCCGGCGCATGGGATTTTTCGTCACCATCTGCGCGCCTTCAGCCGACCACGCCAGCTTTGGCGAAACCGACCGGCTGATCGACGGCTATGCGGTCCCGGCGGATGGAAGCGAGCGGGATTACGTGGTGATCGCCACCCAGGGCCGCGGCGACAGCGTTGCGCTCAAAGCCGCCGTGCAAGCGCCCTCCAAATATCTCGCCTTTGTCGGCTCCCGCAAGAAGGCTGCCGCGCTCAAGGCCGATCTGGTAGAGTCCGGCATCCCCCCGGCACAACTTGAAACCATCCATGCGCCGGCGGGTCTGGATCTCGGCGCCATCACACCGGACGAAATCGCGTTTTCGATTGTTGCGGAAATGATCGAGATCCGCCGCCGCGGCCAACGTACACTCTGACAAGGACATACCAAGATGGAAATGAATGGATCCCAGCGCATCGAGGCTTCCCGCGAGCGGGTCTACGCCGCGTTGAACGACGTAGACGTCCTGCGCCAGTGCATTCCCGGTTGCGAGTCGATCGAGAAAACCTCAGATACCGAGATGGACGCCAAGGTGACGTTGCGCGTCGGCCCGGTCAAGGCGAGCTTCACCGGCAAGGTGACGCTGTCGGATCTGGATCCGCCGAACGGGTACAGGATCAGTGGTGAAGGATCGGGCGGCATGGCGGGCTTTGCCAAGGGCGGCGCCAACGTCGTACTGGAGCCCGATGGCGATGCGACAGTGCTCAACTACACCGTTTCGGCCGAAATCGGTGGCAAGATCGCCCAGCTCGGAAGCAGGTTGATCGATGGAACGGCGAAGAAGCTGGCCGGCGATTTCTTTGCGAAGTTCAGCGAGATTGTCGGTCCGCAGCCTGTCGCGGAAGACACGCCAGGCGCGGAAGTCACGCCAGGCGAGGAAGCCGCGGTCAAGAAAGGCTGGGTCGGCCGCTTGCGCGATGCTTTTTGAAACCGGTTCGGTAATGTCGCCCAGCGGACACCGCACCAGATGACGCGGGCGCCGCCAGGGTGGCGAGGATGGATGGGATGTATGACACTGCGGCAATCGTTCTGGCGGCAGGTCTGTCGCGCCGCATGGGCGCGGTCAACAAACTGCTTATCGAAATCAACGGCATCCCGATGATTCGCGCGACGGTTTCAGCCTGTGCCGAGTTCTGCGATGCGCCGGTGACGGTTGTGACCGGCCATCAGGCTCACGAGATTAAGGAAGCTTTGGATGGGCTTGATGTGCGGTTCGTGCACAATCCGGACTTTGCTTCAGGGCAGGCGGGCTCCGTGGTCGCCGGGCTGATGGCAGCGCCGGAGGCGCGTGCAACGCTTGTAGTTCTGGGCGATCAACCGCTTCTGGATTGCGCTGCGCTGGAAAGGCTTCTGGAGGCGCACCGCGCTGGCGATCAAACCCGCATCACGATCCCGGTCAACGGTGCTGACCGCGGCAATCCGCTGGTCATCCCCCTGGCGCTGAAGCCGTCCCTGATGGCCGATAAAGCCAATCCCGGATGCCGGCGGTTTACACTGGATCATCCGGAAATGGTCAACCGTGTTGAGTTTACAGATCCGGCCTATTTCATCGACCTCGATACGCCGGACGATGTGAGGTCGCTGCAAAAGGCAGTGGCGCCGAAAGGCTGACGGCGATCCTCAAACGCTGATCTTGAAGCCTATGCGCAGGCCGCCCCAGTGGCGGCCGTCGACGAGGATCGGGGCGGAGAGGTCCTTCATCAGGGAATAATTGCCGCCGCCCATGTCGCGGCGATAGGTCTGCAGCAGGAAGGGTTTCCGGTTGCGCCCGGCGGAGAGCCCGGTTCGGTCATTGAAGATGCGGCGGTTGCGGCAATTGCCGGCGTTCCACACCGGATCGGAACTCTGCGGCTGCGAGAAGATGTGGTTGTGGGTCGGCAGATAGCCGTTGCGGTCGACGGCGGCGCAGAAGGTCACGCGCGGATCGAAGCTGAGCATGGCTTCCTGGATTGGCGGCAGCAGGCGGTCGGTGTGGCGGGTAAAGCGGGTCACGTGCTGCTGCGGATCGGTGCCCGGCAGAGGCTGATAGTTTTCGTCAAAAAGGTCCGCCATCGACAACGCGCCGGTTTGAATGGCGTGTTCGAACAGGGCGCCGACCTCGCCTGCCTTGGCGATGCATTGCCGGATCAGCGGCGTGTCTTCGGTCTCGATCCCGCTCTGGGCGACTTCGCCGATGACATTTTCCGAAAACGAGACCAGCCGGTCGATCTTGGCGCTGGCGGAGGTCAGCATTTTGGCGCTGTGGTGGACCTGGGTGTCGAGATCGGAGACCTTGGCGAGCACTGTCGAGCAGACCCTTGTGGTTTCCTCGACCGGAGCGCTGATGCGCTCGATCTCGGTGATCATGCCGGCGACGCTCTGGCTGAAGCCGGTGAATTTCTTCAGTTCCTCGTCGATCTCGGTCGAGCGCTGATAGGCGGCGGTGGCGACGGCTTCATTGTCGGCGTTCTGCTTCTGCAGCTTGTCGACAATGCCGCGCAGCGCCTGCAGCCGGGAGACCATGTCGCGCGAGACATTGCCGGTCTTGTCGGCGAGCTGCTTGACGGCGTCGGCGACGACGGCGAAGCCGCGGCCGGCTTCGCCCGCATGCGCCGCCATGATCCCGGCGTTGACGGCCAGCAACTGGGTCTGGGTGGCGATCCCCTGGATGGCCTCCGAGAAGGAGTGGATTTCCCGGATCTGGCCCGAGACCGAATTCAGCACGACGGTGATCTCGGTGGCGTTCTGCGCCATCGACTTGATGTCGGAGACCGCATTGACGAGGATGCCGTTGACGCTCTTGGTGGTGGTGTCGAGGCCTGCCTGGGTGGATTTGGCGGCGACGATCGCGCCGTTCGAGGCTTCGGCGACGGTCTCATTCGACCGGGCGATCATCGAGATGTCGCGGGTGAGCGCATGAAACTCCTCGGCCTGCCGTGACATGGAGCCCGAGACATCGCCGATCATGCCGCTGGTGTCGGCGATATTGACCGACAATTCGCCAATCTGCGAGCCGATCACGTTCATGGCCCGCTCGAGTCCAGCCTGGTCCTGCGTCGGTGCGGCGCGAGCATCCACTGGTCCGGCGTCCGGCAGATCATCCGACCTGTCGGGAAATGATACCTGCAAAGCGTGCATTCGATCTGATCCTCCGTATCTTCGAAGGAGAACAGGTTTTGGTTAACCGATGGATAATGTAGTTCATTATAATACTATAGTCGCGATCCTCACTCGCGCCAGAATGCGGGCATCAGCAACACCAGCACCGCAAGTATTTCCAGGCGGCCCAGCAGCATCAGAAAGACCATGATCAGCTTGGCCGGATCTCCGACCGTGCTGAAATTGCCTGCCGGCCCGATCACCGGCCCGATGCCGGGGCCGACATTGGCAAGCGCCGTGATCGAGCCGGAGACTGCGGTTTCCACATCGAGGCCGGTTGCGGCAAGGGCGATCGCGCCGAGCGCCCAGATGCCGAGATAGGCGCAGACGAACAGGAACACAGTGCGCTGCATTTCCGGCTCGACCGCGACCGTGCCGTAGCGGACCGGGCGGACGCTGTTGGGATAGATCAGCCGCATCAGGCCGGAGCGGATCGAACTCGCGATGATCACCAGCCGGTAGGCCTTGATGCCGCCGGATGTCGAGCCGGAACAGCCGCCCAGAAAGGTCGCCATGAAAAACAGCACGATGGCGAACGGTCCCCACAGCGTGTAGTCGGTGCTGGCATAGCCGGTCGTGGTGACGATTGAGACTATGTTGAAAGCGGCGTGGGTCAGCGCATAGCCGAAACTCTCGCCCTGGCCAAGCCGCAGGCTGAGCGCGATGACGATGGCGAGCACTCCGATCATGCCGGCATAGGCGAAGATCTGCGGATCACGCAGGGCGTCGAGCCGGCCGCGCACGGCAAACAGGATCAGCACCGAGAAGGGCATCCCTGCGATCGCCATGAAGATGGTCCCGGTCCAGATCAGCGCCGGCGACGACTGGAAGGCGCCGAAGGAGGCGTCGTGGGTGGAAAAGCCGCCGGTCGCAAGCGTGGTCATGGCATGGTTGACGGCGTCGAATTCGCTCATCCCCAGCACATTGTAGAGAATGGCGCAGATCACGGTCAGCCCGATATAGATGGCGAAGAAGGCGCGGACGAAGACGGCAAAGCGGGCGAAGGGCTTTTCCGAGGTGTCGGAGGATTCCATCTTGAACACGGTGAAGCCGCCGACCTTGAGGAACGGCAGCACGAGAAGCCCCATGGCGACAATGCCGATTCCGCCGAACCACTGCAGCATCGACCGCCACAGGAGCAGGCCGGGAGGAGCCGAATCGAGGCCGGAAATGACCGTCGACCCGGTGGTGGTGACGGCTGACACGGATTCAAATAGCGCGTCGGCAACATCGAGCCCGAGACCCGACAGGTAAAGCGGGACGGCGCCGGTGATCGACAGCGTGAGCCACAGGAGGTTGACCACCAGAAAGCCCAGGCGCCGCGAGAAGGGCGCATTGGCGCCCCGGTGCGCCGTGGCGGACGCAAGGCAGATCGCGCCGACCGAGAAGGCCGAGACCGTGAAAACCTGCCAGTCGGGATTGCCGTAATAGAAATCCACCGCCGCTGGCACAAGCATGGCAACAGAAAGATACAGTCCCGCCATGGAAGCGACGTACACTGCGGATCGGATTGTCTGGCCGTGCAAAGCCGCTATCCCCTGATACCCCGTGAAAACCGGTTCGGACTCGCAACCGGCGGGTTCCCGTGGCATAGACCGGCGATGAGCGAAAAACAATCACCTGATCAATTCCGGGCTTCCGCCGACGATGCGCTTGGCGAGATGCGGGCGCTGTTCGCAGCGACGCCCTTGCAGCTCAATGACCACTTGTCGACGCGCTATGGCGCACGCATCTGGCTCAAGCGGGAAGATCTGTCGCCGGTCAGGTCCTACAAGATCCGCGGCGCCTTCAATTTCATCCGCAAGGCGCTCAAAGACACGTCACAGAAAACGTTGTTCGTCTGCGCCTCGGCGGGCAATCATGCGCAGGGATTTGCCTATGTCTGCCGGCATTTCGGGCAGAAGGGTGTGGTGTTCATGCCGGTGACGACGCCGCAGCAGAAGATCGACAAGACCCGGATGTTTGGCGGCGAGTTCATCGAGATCCGGCTGACGGGGGATTATTTCGACGCCTGCTACCAGGCCGCACAGGAATTTGCAGTGGAAGAGGGAGCGCTGATGGCGCCGCCCTTCGATCATGACGACATCATTGAGGGGCAGGCGACGGTGGCGGCAGAAAACGTTGCGCAGTTGCCCGAGGGAGAGACGCCCGACCTGATCGTGCTGCCGGTGGGCGGCGGCGGTCTCTCGGCGGGCATGGCGCGTTATTTCGAGGGGCTGATCGACGATGACCGGTTCCTGCTGACGGAGCCCGCAGGCGCGCCGAGCCTCAAGCAGAGTCTCGCGGCGGGGCACAGGGTCAAGCTCGCCAAGATCGACAATTTTGTGGACGGCGCGGCCGTGGCGGAAATCGGCATGCGGAATTTCGAGATCCTCAAGCGGTTTCGTGCCGACCAGGTCCAGATCGTGCCGGAAAACGCCATCTGCCTGACCATGACGACGATCCTCAACACCGAAGGCATCGTACTGGAGCCCGCGGGCGCCCTGTCGCTCTCGGTGCTGGAGGCGCTGGGGCCGGAGAGGCTTGAGGGCAAAAGCGTGGTGGCGGTGGTCTCGGGCGGGAATTTCGATTTCGAGCGGCTTCCCGACGTCAAGGAGCGGGCAATGCGCTATGCGGGAACGAAGAAATACTTCGTTCTGCGGCTGGCCCAGCGTCCGGGGGCGCTCAAGGATTTCCTCAACCTGCTTGGCCCGGATGACGACATCGCCCGGTTCGAGTATCTGAAGAAATCAGCCCGCAATTTCGGCTCGATCCTGATCGGTATCGAAACCAAGGCGCCGGAAAATTTCAATCGCCTGACCGCGGCGTTCGATCAGGCGGGGCTGAGCTATCAGGATATCACCGACAACGAGATCATCTCGAACCTGATCATCTGACGACCGGGTCCCGACCGCAAATCAGAGCTGAAGCCCGGCGATCCATTCCGCCGTCTGCGCAGCCAGCCGCTCGGTGGTCGAAGGCGACAGCGCATCGCCGGCGATGACATGATTGTTCGGATCATCGCTGTCTGTGACCTCTATGGTCTGAACTGGTCCGCCCCAGTTCTCAGCTTTTTCTTTGGCGAGTTCGGGCCGGATGACCTGATCCTGCGGCGAGAAGATGAACAGCGACGGGACCGAAATTCTTGCCGCGTCAACTCCGTTGGCCAGTTGCACCAGCGACGCCATCGGCAGAAGCGCGAGGCTCGGATATTCTGGCGTCCAAAGAGTGGCGTGCAGGTCGTTGATGGGTTCGAACGAGCGGCGCTGGCCCGCTATGAGCGGCACCAGGTTCTCGGCCCAGGGCATGGTCAACAGGCCGGAGCCTGCAGCCTGAACGCCGTAATTTGGTGAAATCTGCACCAGTCCGACGACGTCGCGCATCAGGTCCGGCTGGGTGGCGGCCCAGGTCGCGAGCGATGCCCCGGTCGAGGTCGCCACGATGACGACGCGTTCTCCGAGCCGGCGGCCGATGGCAACAGCTTCGGCGAGATCGTTGACCCAGGCGTGGACCGAGCCGTCGAGCATGGCGTCGCCGCTGCGTCCGTGGCCGGCGAGGCGGGCATAATAGAGGTTTGCGCCAAGTTGGCTGGCGATGAGATCCGACAAGGGCCGGGTTTCGCCGGGGCCGGCCGAAAAGCCGTGGATATAGATGATGGCCAGGGGCGTACGGGCCTTGGAGGCCGGATAGGCCCAGACAATCCGCCGCTCGCTGCCGTCTCGCAGATCTTCAAAGCCGGCTTCCGACTGTGCGAGGTACTGGTCGAGATCATCGGGGAGGGTGGCTTCGGAAAAATCAACAGAGGTATCGACAGCAGGACGTGGCCCGAAGGCAAAGGCCAGGCCGCCGGCGATGATCAAAAACGCGATGAAATACAGCACCTTGCGTGTCCTCGATGTCCGCTTTGCCATGGCAATATCCTCCCGTCCCGGGTCGCTTCGCTCACCTCTCGATGACGTGGCGCGAACTTAGGTCAGGCAAGGCCAAGGCGCAATGGCTGTCAGGCGGCGCACAGAGCAGCAAGCGGAGGGCGCATGCGCGCTGGCGCGTCAGGCGGGCAGGCGCTCGTCCCTGAACATGCGGTAGTAGCTTTCGACCTTGGCGCGGTTGTTCGACGTCAGCACCAGCTCGGCACCAACGCGCGGACGCCTGATCCAGCGGACGGTGCCGATCAGAAGCCCCATCTCTTCGGTTTCAACCGTGATCTTGTCGCCACGCCCTACGGGGATGTCGACCGACAGATACAGGCAGATGCCATGCTGCGAGAGATCAAGCACCGCGCCATGAGTTTTCTGACCCATGCAGTCGATCTTGGCGCGAACCCTGGTTCTGTCGCGTTTGAGCGCGCGGCCGATATAGTTCTTCATGTCCGTTCGCCTCCCTGGCTGTCAGGACGGCAAGTGTGGCAACAGGTTGTAATCAAAACACTAATGACGGCCCGAAAAGTCGGACGCGGTTAAAGCCGGGTGAATCCGAGCGGCTCTCGGCTGCCGGGATGATGCGATGAAATCGGATGCAGCAGCGCAGAAACGCGTTGGTCATTCATGGACTTTGTCCTTGCCGATGACCTAAAACAGATCTACCGATCCGTCCCGCGCGGAACCCGCATGTGCGATCAGAGACCGGGCAGGTTCCGTCATTTCCGGCTTGACGGCAGCGGTCTGGAACCAGGTGACAGTGAAAGCAAGGAGCAGGTCATGGCAGGAATTTTGGACAGCATCCGCAATCTTTTTGGTGGCAATGGAGCTTCGCGTCAGCCGCAACCCGCCAATGAACCGGATAGCTACAAGGATTGCCTGATCTACGCCGAGCCGATGGCCGAAGGCGGTCAGTGGCGGGGTGCGGGGCGCATCGTCAAGGGCGAGGGCGAGAGCGCCAGGGAACACAAGTTCATCCGCGCCGACATCTTTTCAAGCAAGGACGAGGTGGAAGCGGCGACATTGCGCAAGGCGCGGCAGATCATCGACGAGCAGGGCCCGGCGCTGTTTCGATAGTCCGGGCGCGGATGCGACGCCTGTCGGTCCGCGAGTACATGCCTCACAAATTTACGGCGCGGGACCCTTTGGTTCCGCGCCGCATCTTCAGGTCGTTGAAACTGGGGTTTCCGGCTCAGTCGAAAGTGACTTCGTCGTCGCCGAGATAGACATTGCTGGCTTCGCAGATGTCGATGGTGTGAGGGTCATCCAGGACCTCGCTTGAATTGTCCTCAGCAAGCCATCCGGCCTGGAAAACCTGCTCGCAGGCGCAGGTGTCGGCGGTGAACTCGGCCTTGGCGGATTGGCCGGGCGCCATTTTGCGGCTGAGCCAATTGTCGCTCCAGGTGCCGCCATCGTCTTCGCTGGTGTAGAAGCCGGTCAGCGTGTTTTCATTGGTGTCGTTGTGAATGGTGAAAACGCATTCCGCCCCGGTCTGCGCCGCGGCTCCGGTTGCGCTGATGAATGCAGTGAAAAGCAGTGCGGCGCTCAGTTTGAGAAGTTTCATCGGGTTGCCTATCAAGGTTACATGTGGCCAATCATGCCGCGCGTTGCAGGCTTCGATCGGTCGAAGTGCGACAGCACGGTTGACGATTTCAGCGATCTGCATGGGCCGGTCAAGCGGTATTTTTTCACCCGGTCAAAGCCTTGAAGTTTTTCCGACAGGCGCCTGCTTTCCAGGCGGTTGTGGCACTCATCGACCGCGGCGCCTTCGGGCGGATTATCGAGCGGGAACTTTCAAGGCGGTTGCGAGTTTGCCTTGCACAATCCAAAAGGAGTGACTGATGACCGAGACCCAGCAGGAGCAGCCTGGCCACGAATCCGCGATGCAAGCCAAGCCCGACCATGAACCGCGCTATCGCGGATCGGGGCGACTTGAGGGCAAGGTGGCGCTGATCACCGGAGGCGATTCGGGCATTGGCCGGGCGACGGCGCAACTGTTTGCGCGCGAGGGTGCGCAGATCGCGCTTCTCTACAAGGACGAAATGGAGGATGCGCAGGAGACCGTGACGCTTATTCAGAAAGAGGGATCCAAAGCCATGGCCATTGCCGGCGACATCGGGGACCGGGAGTTCTGTTTTTCGACATTGCGCAAGGTGATGGAGTGTTTCGGCCAGATCGACATCGTCATTGCCAATGCAGCCGAGCAGCATCCGCAGGAAAGCCCGCAAGATATCTCTGAGGAGCAATTGCGCAAGACATTCGAGACAAATGTGTTTGGCCAGTTCTTCATCATCCAGGCGGCACTGCCGCATCTTTCCGCCGGATCCTCGATCATCTGCACCACATCGGTGACCGCCTATCGCGGCCAGGATCTGTTGATCGACTATTCCTCGACCAAGGGCGCCATCGTCGCCCTTGTCAGGGCGCTGGCGCACAAGCTTGCGCCTGAGGGCATCCGGGTCAACGGCGT
>Ga0180017_100050_pt1 | contig 47292 bp, 38 predicted proteins | sample KR46_S_MetaG_FD_129674 | JGI IMG/M metagenome (GOLD analysis project Ga0180017, IMG submission 129674) | Groundwater microbial communities from the Olkiluoto Island deep subsurface site, Finland - KR46_S_MetaG | ecosystem: Environmental > Aquatic > Deep subsurface > Groundwater | place: Finland...
AATGTCAGGAGTAGGCGACTGTTTGATAATACTTAAAGCGTCTGTGCCGCTGTTTGCTACGATGATTTCAAATTTTTCCACCAAAGCCTGGGTCAGTAGCTGGGTATTAGTCGGGGCATCATCGACAATTAGGATCCGTTGCCGGCTGTTACTAATGCTGTTGTTAGAGCTCTTATCCTGCTCACTTTTCAAGTGCTCAATGGCTTGAAGTTCTTCAGCTTTCAACCGGATATTCTGGTTATACATGGGTAGCACCCGGCTGATCCCATGGTTGTCTTTTTTCGAATTCTTCAGGTCTTCCCGAAGCAATAAAACGTGAAAAAGAAAGACATAATTGCCATCGCTGCCTTGGCTAGCCGACATCTTTCCATTCATCGTTTCAACGAGCATTTTAACAAGTTCAAGACTGAAATTCAAGCTGTTTTCAATGGCCTTACCATTGGTGTTATTGATGGAAGAAGGATCATCAGTAATATCCTTAAGCGCGCTAGTCCCTGAGGTTTTGACATTAAAATAAACCTTAAACACTGATTTTCCAGTATTTTCAGATGTTGCTTCGATGCTGATTTTGCCTCGCTCCAGGGATTTTATGGCGGTGAGTAGCAAATAGGAAACAATCTGTTTAAGTCGTTGGGGATCGCCGACAACTTGTTTCGGGAGTTTTGAGTCAATCGACAAATCGATGCTGATGCTATGGCGTTTGGCGCTGGCAATCAGCGGGATGATTGCATCTTCTACAGCAGTGTGAAAGTCAAAAGAACGGACATCATGACCGGCTTGATTGTGGTTAGTTGTCAGCATGCCGTTAATGAGATTGTCTAACAACTCTGAGGCGAGTCGGATGTTTTCCAGGCAGATTCCTTGATCAGTAGCAGACTTCGTCTTGCTAATTAATTCCAGGAACAGTGACAAGTTCTCGAGCGGCTCCTGTATTTCGTTGGATAAAATAGAAAGCAGCTGGTTTCTTGAGAAGTCTGCTGCTTCGGTACTTTTCTTTGCATGATAAAGTTCGGTCAAATCTTTACCAGCGCAGAAAATTAATCCACTCTTCCATTGAAACTGCCAGTTAATCATACGATAGTTACCGTCATGCGAACGCATTCGGGTAGAAAGTGACAAAATTTCGTTTTTATCAGGGAGTTTTTTGATAGCAAGAATCAGGCTTGCACTATCATTGGGGTGGACAAAATTAATAATATTTTGTCTAATCAAGTCGGCAAGCAGATAACCTAGTTTCATTTCCCAAACGGGATTTGTCTTTAGAATTTCGCCCACTTCATCAGTAATGCATAGCAGCTCGGTGCTAACTGAGAAGATAACATCGAGTAGTTGTTGGTTGTTCGTCTTGGAAAGGTCGCCCTTCATGGCTATACCTCTTTCATCTTATTTGGAAGAACCAATTAATCAGCCCCCGTAAGACCAGGTGTTCTTAATCTTGACATTGCGCTCTTTAAATTCTGGAATAACGGTTTCAGTATTTCCGATTTTGTCCTTAAACTGTTTGATGATTGCAAAGTCATCCCGGAAATGCATCGGAATCATGACCTTGGGATGGAAGGTTTCAATAAAGTATTGGCCAGCTTTATAAAAGGATTCGCCGAGACGGGGATCCACAGGAATAAAGGCGAATTCCATCGGCAGGCTCTTCATTTTGTCCAGTTCGGATTTGAAATCACTTTCTTCCTGCGCCGGATCAATGTTCGGTTTTTCGTTGGTGTCCCAGTCCCACCAGTTCAGATCGCCAGCATGGAAAATGCGGTGAGAATTGGTGGCGATATAAAAAGAAAGACCTTGATCAGTGGATCCGAAGGTTTTGATATCCATTCCACCCAGCGACATGTGCTGGTAGGGGCTAAGGCAGTGAGTTTTGTGGCTTGAGGAATTGGGAATATCGTCACTTAATATATAGCTGGGATGATAAATCCGGTCGGTCGAAAAAATATCGGCGTTGTAGTGGTCTCCGTGGCCATGAGAGACAAAGAAAAAATGAGGAATCCCCTTACGCAGAAGACTAGTAGGGATATGGGTAAAACAATCAAAAATAAGGGTCTTATCCTCGAATTGAATTAAAAAGCCGCTATGATGCAAATGGAAAATTTTCATATATTACCTCTCGAGTATCTTAAATTTTCTAAATATATAGTTGGATAAAACTATATTACCCAATTACAGTTCAATTATACTCGATATCATACAATATTAGTGAAAAACTTATAAATTCGCGAATTAAACGCTAACATAGCTGGCTTATAAAAAAATAATCCGAACGTTTTAAAAAATGTTGATATTATTGTTCGGAAATAGTAAAATGAGTTTATCATTTAAAAAGGTGGAATAATTGTGATAAAACGAATTTTTGTAGAAAAAAAAGATAAATTTGAAGTAGAAGCCAAATCGCTGCGACAAACCTTTCAACGTATTTTAAAGATTCAAAAACTGGAATCGATGCGTATTCTATACCGTTATGATGTGGAAGGTGTCGCTGATGATTTGTTTAATCAAATTATTGGCACCATCTTGTCCGAACCCAATGTTGATCAGGTTTTTGAAGAAGTCCTTCAGATTAAAGATAATGAAAGAATTTTCGGAATTTCTTATCTACCCGGCCAATATGATCAGCACGGTGATTCTGCGATTCAGTGTATTCAGATCGTGTCCGGGGAACGGGCGCTGGTTAAGGTAGCAAAAATTGTTGTACTCACAGGTGAACTGACACAAAAGGAATTTGACAGTATCAAGCATTATATGATCAATCCAGTCGATTCTCAGGAAGCCAGCCTGGAACCTTTTATCACCCTGGTTGATGAGGTACGGGAGCCAGCAGATATCAAGCCATTGGATACTTTCATTACTCTGACTGCAGACCAATTGGAAGCGTTTCGAGTCGAGAATGGTTTCGCGATGACCACTGAGGATATTTTATTTGTACAAGATTATTTTAATAAAGATGAACAGCGAAATCCGACCATTACGGAATTAAAGGTAATTGACACCTATTGGTCGGATCATTGTCGTCATACGACCTTTTTGACTCAAATTGAGCAGGTACGTTTCCTGGGGAAGGATCCCATTTCACAGGCGATGAAGCAGGCCTATGATGACTACGGTCAGTCAAGAAATGAATTATATGGTGAAAATACTAAACGACCGATGAGCCTGATGGATCTGGCCGTGATTGGCACCAAGGCTCTTAAGAAACAGGGACGGATTCCAGATCTGGATGAATCGGAAGAAATCAACGCCTGTAGCATTAAGATGATCGTCGATCATGACGGTATCGATGAAGAATGGCTGCTGATGTTTAAAAATGAAACCCATAACCATCCCACTGAAATTGAACCCTTTGGGGGCGCCGCCACCTGTTTAGGTGGAGCCATTCGGGATCCGCTTTCAGGACGAAGCTACGTTTATCAGGCGATGCGGCTTACTGGAGCCTGGGATCCCCGGGCCGCCATTGAAGATACCTTGCCGGGAAAATTGCCGCAGCGTAAAATTTCGACTGAAGCCGCTCAAGGCTATAGTTCCTACGGCAATCAAATCGGCCTGGCAACCGGTCAGGTTACTGAAGTTTACGATCCTGGTTTTCTGGCCAAACGAATGGAAGTTGGTGCCGTAATAGCAGCGGCACCAAAAGAAAATGTCATCCGTGAACGCCCGACTCCCGGTGATGTCATTCTCTTAGTTGGCGGACGAACCGGACGGGATGGCTGTGGTGGAGCCACTGGCTCATCCAAGGCGCATACTGAAGAATCGATTTTAGAGAGTGGCGCCGAAGTTCAAAAAGGGAACCCAGTCGAAGAACGAAAAATCCAACGGTTATTCAGAAGCAAAGCACTGGCCAATTTAATCAAGCGCTGTAACGATTTTGGCGCCGGCGGGGTATCAGTGGCGATTGGCGAACTGGCCGATAGCCTGGAAATCGATTTGGACAAGGTGCCCAAGAAATATGAAGGCTTAGATGGCACTGAACTGGCCATTTCCGAATCCCAGGAACGCATGGCGGTGGTGGTTGATCCCAAAGATGTGGAGGCTTTTATCGCCATGGGACAGGCTGAAAACCTTGAGATTACCCCAGTTGCCACAGTTACCGATTCTGGCCGTCTGATTATGAAATGGCGGGGGGCAGAAGTTTTAAATATCTCCCGCGCATTTCTGGAAACCAACGGCGCCCCGCAATTTATTGATGTCTCGGTTGAACCGCCGACCCAAATAAAAAGCGATATCTTAACTGCCGATCAAGAACCGAATAAAGATGAGAACTTTAATTTTACTGAAAAGATCACAGAAACCCTGAGCGATCTGAATGTGGCCAGTCAGCGAGGGATGGTAGAGATGTTTGACGCCACCATTGGTGCCGGCACCGTGGTCATGCCCTACGGTGGCAAAAATGCGCTTTCACCAATGGATGGCATGGTCGCCAAGATCCCGATGATTCAAGGCGACACCACCACCTGTAGCATGATGACCTTTGGTTATAATCCGGCGATTGCTAAAAATAGTCCCTTTTTAGGCGGGATGATCGGAGTGCTTGAATCCCTGTCCAAACTGGTTGCCATTGGCGGGGATTACAAAAAAGCCCGCCTCAGTTTCCAGGAATATTTCGAACGACTGGGCAAAGATCCGGTTAAGTGGGGTCGACCTTTTGCGGCGCTCTTAGGCGCTAATCAAGTTCAGCTGGCGATGGGAACTCCAGCCATCGGCGGTAAGGACAGTATGTCGGGCACCTTTGGAGACCTGACCGTTCCACCAACTCTGATTTCCTTTGCGGTGGCGACATCCCATGTTGACGCGGTGATAACCTGCGAGCTCAAGTCAACCGAATCACTGCTGCAATTATTCGCCCTGCCAGTCGATCAACATGGGGTGCCAGAATTAACGGGGGTTAAAGCCGTTTATGATCGTATCATCACAGCCAATCAGGCAGGTAAAATTTTAAGTGCCAAAGCCATCGGTTACGGCGGTCTGGCAGAAGCCGTGGCTAAAATGGCCTTTGGTAATGGTATCGGCGTAACGCTCAATGACCGGATTGATCCAGCATTTTTATTTAAGCCCTTGTATGGCAGTATTCTAATCGAAAGTTTTGAAATTCTGGAGGGATCAACTCCGATTGGAAAAACAAATGATAGCAGTAAAATTGTTTATGGCGACGATGCCATCGACATCGATGAACTTATCGAAATCTGGGAAGCGCCGCTACGGTCAGTATATCCCGAAAAAACGGAAACGACTGGTGCCGTTAAAACCTTAAGTTATAATGCTAAAGCGATTGTTTACCGTAAAGAAAAGCAGCTTAAACCGCAGGTCTTTATCCCGGTATTCCCGGGAACCAACTGCGAATACGACTCAGCTAAAGCTTTTGAAAACGCTGGCGCAAAACCGGTCACGACTATTTTTAGAAATCAGTCGACCCAGGATATAAGCCAGTCCATTGATGAAATGGTCACACAGATCAGAGCATCCCAGATGATTATGATTCCCGGAGGATTTAGTGCGGGGGATCAACCCAATGGGTCTGGAAAATTTATTGCCTCGGTCTTTAGAAATCCCAAAATGATGGATGCCGTCATGGATCTGCTCAATAATCGGGACGGTCTAATACTGGGAATCTGTAACGGCTTCCAGGCACTGATCAAGTTAGGACTAGTACCCAACGGCGAAATCTGTCCGATCACCGATGATATGCCGACCTTAACCTTTAATACCATTGGTCGGCATGTGTCGACCATCCCAATGACCCGGATCAGCTCAAATCTGTCACCCTGGCTAGCCAATACCAAGGTAGGAGACATTCATCGCATCCCCATGTCCCATGGCGAAGGCCGCTTCGTGGCCAGCGATGCAGTGCTGAAAAAACTCATCGAAAATGGCCAGATTGCCACCCAATATGTCAATTTTGAGGGTCAAGCCACGCTTTCGGGTCGCTTCAACCCCAATGGTTCGGTTTATGCAGTGGAAGGGATCACCAGTATAGACGGACGGGTGCTTGGCAAAATGGGTCACTCAGAGCGGATCGGTAAGAATCTTTACAAGAATATTCCGGGGAGTATCGATCAGCAGATCTTTAAAGCCGGGGTTAATTATTTTAAATAATTTAAATTAAGTAGCTGATTTAATTCAGACTTTATTATAGAAAATTAAGAAATTTCAAACCATAAGGAGAATTTACAATGAGTACACCAAAAGTTGCTGTTATTATGGGAAGTGATTCGGATTTTGAAGTTGTCAAAAAATGCTTGATTGCCCTGGAAAAGTTTGGCATTGATTATGACGTTCAGGTTATTTCGGCGCATCGAAATCCGCAGAAAATATTCGAATATGCTTCTACTGCCGAAGCTCGCGATATCGAGGTCTTTATTGCCGCCGCCGGAAAAGCTGCCCACCTGCCGGGAGTCATTGCCGGGATCACACCACTTCCGGTTATCGGCATTCCGATCCAAACATCCTTCCAGGGTGGCCTGGATTCGCTGTTATCGATTGTCCAGATGCCATCAGGGGTACCGGTTGCGACCGTCGCCGTCAACGGTGCCGAAAATGCCGGGATTCTAGCGGCTCAGATGCTGTCGATCAAATATCCGCAGATCCGCGAAAAAATGAAGGCCTTTAAAATTCAGCTAAATGACGAAGTTGTTGCGAAAAACCAGAAGGTTCAGGAAATTTTATAAATAATTGAAGCCAACATCAAAAATTCAATTCAAAGATTCGATTCAAAGATTCAATTAAAATTTAAGGAGATTAAGATGGAAAAGTTAGAACAATTGTACGAAGGCAAAGCAAAAAAAGTTTTTAAAACCGATAACCCCAACGAATTTATCATTGAATATAGGGATGACGCCACAGCCTTTAACGGCGAGAAAAAAGGCAGCATTGGTGGTAAAGGTGTGATCAACAACAAAATGACTGGTGTTGTTTTCACAATGCTCGAAGAAAAGGACATTCCTACACATTTTATTAAAATTCTCTCTGAAAAGGAACAGTTAGTTAAGGCAGTGACGATCTTCCAGCTGGAAGTGATTATCCGCAACACCGCCGCTGGTTCGATTTGCAAGCGCCTAGGTCTGGAAGAAGGCTTGAAATTAAAGTCACCAATCTTTGAATTCTGCTATAAGAACGATGATTTTGGCGATCCGGTCATCAATGATTATCACGCCATCGCGATGGAACTAGCGACCGCTGAAGAAATTGCAGTGATCCGCGAAATGACCTTTAAGATCAATGATATTTTAAAAGCATATTTCCTTGATAAAGGCATCAACCTGGTCGACTTTAAAATCGAGTTTGGTAAAACCAATGACGGGCAAATCGTATTGGCCGATGAAATTTCACCCGATACCTGTCGCTTCTGGGATGTCGAAACCAATGAAAAATTGGACAAAGACCGTTTCCGAAGAAACCTCGGCCATATTGAAGAGGCCTACGAAGAGATGCTTAAACGGGTTCAATCATAGCATCCATCACTGTGCACAGTTGAAAAATTAAGAAATCAGGAAAATTAAAATCTAATACCTGGAGGGTACAACACACCAATGATAAATGACAAGTTTCGCGATGAATGTGGAATAATGGGGGCTTATCTCAAATCCAAAGAGACGAACTGTGCTTCCTATATCTATTATGGACTTTATGCGCTTCAACACCGAGGTCAGGAAAGCGCCGGCATATCGGTTAACAAAGACGGAAAAATCTTAACCCATAAAGAGACTGGCCTGGTCTGTGATGCCTTTAAAGGCAATGTATTAAAACAGCTCAAAGGAAATATCGGAATCGGTCACGTCCGTTACTCGACCTCAGGCGAAGATGGGGTAACCAACGCCCAACCCTTAACGGTCAATCACAGTGTCGGTCAAATTGCCTTAGCTCACAACGGAAATCTCATCAATGACAACGCGCTGCGAAACATGCTAGAGGATTCCGGGGTAGTCTTTCAAACTACCATTGATACTGAGGTGATGGTAAATATTTTGGCTAGAAGTTTGCGCCACGGTATGATTGAAGCGATTCAGCGGATGGTTGAGATTATTAAGGGCGCCTATGCCCTGGTCATCACCGTTGGTGATAAGTTAGTTGGTGTGCGAGACCCCTATGGTTTGCGTCCCCTGTGCATTGGCAAAAAAGACGAAGATTATTTTCTGGCTTCGGAAAGCTGTGCCCTGGATGCGATTGGGGCAGAACTGGTTCGTGATGTTGAGCCTGGCGAAATTGTCGTCATTGACGAAAACGGCTTAACCAGCTATGGCCAAAAAAACTGGGTAAAAAAGAAAGCCTGTATTTTTGAGTTGATTTATTTTGCCCGTCCGGATTCGGTCATGGATGAAACCTCAGTTTACGCAGCCCGGCATAAAGCTGGCGAAATTCTGGCTAAAGAGTCACCGGTCGAAGCTGACGTGGTCATTGGTGTGCCGGATTCAGGAATTGGTGCCGCGATTGGCTATGCCGAAGCATCGGGTATTCCTTATGGTGTCGGTTTAATTAAAAACAAATATATTGGCCGAACCTTTATTCAGCCGAATCAAAAGTTGAGAGAAGAAGGGGTGCGAATTAAGCTCAATCCTTTAAAAGAAACCATTAAAGATAAACGGGTCATTATTATTGACGACTCGATCGTTCGCGGAACCACCTCTAGACGTTTGGTTGAGATATTAAGACAGGCCGGCGCTAAAGAAGTTCATTTCCGGGTAACCAGTCCGCCGGTAGCGCATACCTGTCATTTTGGGATTGACACCCCGCGCCGAAAATACCTGATCGGTGCCAAGAAAACCGTGGAAGAAATCCGGGAAATTTTAGGAGCAGATTCGCTGGCCTATATTTCACTGGAAGGCTTAACCGAATCAGTCGGCGGAAAAACAACCTTCTGTCGCGCTTGCTTTGACGGCGAATACCCGATGGAAGTACCAATTTTAAATGCCAACGACTAAAATGCAAAAGAAACATAGCTAGCTGGAAGTTATAAAAACAGATGGAGGAAACATGTCAGAAAATCAGATAAAAACAGATGCATATCGACAGGCCGGAGTGGACGTGGAAGCGGGTTACGAATCGGTTAAATTGATGAAGGATGATGTCAAACGGACCTTTAATGATCGGGTGCTTTCTCACCTGGGAGGATTTGGAGGACTTTTTGAACTGCCGGAAGGCTATCAGAAACCCGTCCTGGTTTCCGGAACCGATGGAGTCGGGACTAAATTGCGATTGGCTTTTATGATGGATCGCCATGATACCATCGGCATTGATTGTGTCGCGATGTGCGTTAATGATATCTTATGTCAGGGTGCCCAACCGATGTTCTTTTTAGACTACATCGCCTGCGGCAAAAACTATCCCGAAAAAATCGCCACCATCGTTAAAGGAATTGCCGAAGGCTGTATCCAGGGAAATATGGCCTTAATTGGTGGAGAAACCGCTGAAATGCCGGATATGTACGGCCTCGATGAATATGACCTGGCTGGTTTTGCCGTCGGCATCGTCGAGAAAGACGATATTGTCACTGGCGCAGCGATTGCACAAGGTGATGTTCTGGTGGGACTGCCATCCTCGGGTGTTCACAGCAATGGCTTTTCGCTGGTGCGAAAGGTTTTATTTAAAGATCTGTCTCTGGATGTCAATACCTATGTCGACGATCTGGGGATGACCCTGGGTGAAGCCCTGCTGACACCAACCCGGATTTATGTGAAAGCCTTGGCTGATCTGATCAAACCCTGTAAAATCAAGGGCATGAGTCATATTACCGGCGGCGGTTTCTATGAAAATATTCCCCGAATGATTCCCGACGGACTTTGTGCCAAGGTTGATGCCAGCGTAATCGAAACGCTACCGATTTTTAATTTTATTCAGGAAGCTGGAAAAATTTCAGATCAGAGCATGTACGCCACCTTTAATATGGGGATTGGTCTAGTGGCGGTTTTGCCAGTTGATCAGGTTGAGAATTTTATTTCCGGTTTAACAGCCAAGGGCGAAAAACCGGTTATTCTTGGTTCGATTGTTAAGGGAGAGGAAAAAATCGATTTATGTCTGTAAAAGCTTTAAAAAAAATCGGCGTGCTGGTTTCTGGCGGCGGAACCAATTTTCAGTCCCTGATTGATACCATTCACCAGCAAGATGGCGAAATTGTGGTAGTGATTTCCAATAACCGCCAGGCCTTTGGTTTGGAAAGGGGGCGAACTGCCGGGATTCCGGCAGTGGCCATCAATCCTAAAGGTTATCCTAGCAACGAAGCTTATGATGAAAAACTGGTCGAAATTTTAAAAGGCTATGAAGTCGATCTGGTGGTGCTGGCCGGCTATATGAAAATCATTACATCAGCCTTTGTAGAAGCCTATCCCAATGCCATTATCAACATTCATCCAGCCCTGATTCCAGCTTTTTGTGGACCCGGATTTTATGGCTTGCACGTTCATCAGGCGGTCATCGATTATGGCGTCAAGGTTACCGGGGCAACGGTTCATTTTGTGAACGAGGTTGCCGATGGCGGTCCGGTTATTTTTCAGGAAACCGTCGCGGTTGCAGACGATGATACGCCGGAATCGATCCAGCAGAAAGTTCTTAAAATCGAGCACGAGCTTTTGCCAAAGGCGGTGAAGGCTTTTTGTCGTGACCAGCTGTCGGTGGTAGGTCGACTGGTTAAAAATCGAAAAGAGTAGCATTGAAAATAGACGTTTCAAAAATATAGGTCAATAAAAATAGATCAAATTAAACAAATTTAGTTAATTAAAATCGGGGAACTTGTTAAGCAATAAATTTGGAGGAATAATATGAGAGCATTATTAAGTGTATCGGATAAACGTGGGATTGTCGAATTTGCATCAAAATTGGCAGCAATGGGATGGGAAATCCTATCCACCGGGGGAACTGCCAAAGCGCTGCGCGAAGCAGGACTGACGATTACTGGGGTTTCCGAAGTGACCGGCTTTCCGGAATGCCTGGACGGACGGGTCAAAACCCTGCATCCTAAAATTCATGGTGGGATTTTAGGAATTCGCAACAATCCGGATCATCAGAAACAGATGGCAGAGCTTGAGATTACCCCGATTGATTTACTGGTTATTAACCTCTACCCATTTAAAAACACCATCTTAAAAGAAGCGGTTGCCTTTGAGGATGCGGTCGAAAATATCGATATTGGCGGACCGACGATGCTGCGCTCGGCTGCCAAAAACTTTAATGATGTGACCGTCGTGGTCGATCCGGATGACTATGCTGTGGTCCTATCTGAGCTCGAAGCAAACGGAGCAACAAACTATCAAACCCGCTATAAGCTGGCCTTGAAAGTCTTTGAAACGACCGCCAACTATGACACGATGATCGCCGACTACTTAAGAAAACGAGTCGCTGGTGAAGTCTTACAAGACACCATCACGATGACCTTTGAAAAGGTTCAAGATCTCCGTTACGGTGAAAATCCCCACCAGAAAGCCGCTTTTTACGGCGAAGTGGTGCCAGTTAAAGGCGCCCTCACCGCAGCGAAGCAAGTCCAGGGAAAAGAGCTTTCCTATAATAATATCAACGATACCAACGGCGCCTTGGAAATTTTAAAGGAATATGGCGACGAACCGACCATTGTCGCGGTTAAGCATGCTAATCCCTGTGGCATTGCCAGCGACGAAAAAATTGCGATGGCTTATAAAAAAGCCCATGACAGCGATCCGGTTTCTATTTTTGGTGGTATCATCGCGTCTAATCGGCTGATTGATCAAGCCGCGGCCAAAGAAATGGTCGCAACCTTCCTGGAAGTGATTGTTGCGCCGGGATTTACACCAGAAGCCTTGGCAGTGTTGGCAGCGAAGCCAAATCTGCGGTTATTAGAGCTGGCCGATATCACCCACAATGAACCGAGCTATGAAGTGAAAAAAGTCATCGGTGGGCTGCTGGTTCAGGAACGGGATACCAAGCTATATGATGAACTAAAAGTGGTCACCAAGCGTCAGCCCAGCGAGGCCGAAATGGAAGAATTGCTGTTTGCCTGGAAAGCGGTTAAGAACACTAAATCAAACGCCATCAGCCTGACTAAAAATAAATGTTTGATTGCCAACGGACCAGGCCAGGTCAATCGGGTCGGTGCTTTGGAAAACGCCATCCGCCAAGCCGGTCAAAAGGTTAAAGGGGCAGTGATGGCATCCGATGCCTTCTTCCCCTTTGACGACAGCGTCAAAGCCGCCGCTGCTGCCGGTATTACCGCAATCATCCAGCCGGGTGGGGCTGGTAAGGATGAGGATTCAATCAAGGCTTGTGATGAGGCTGGAATTGTGATGGTATTTACGGGCATGCGTCACTTCAAACACTAGTTTTGCGTCGATAATTGCCCGACTTCAGCGTTGGAGTCAGTTTTGGCCTTGAATTCGAACAATTCTCTTAGCAAAACAGGTTGGTCACAGTTTTATTTTTTGGTTACGTATGTTAGATATGCTCCCGTCGGACAAAACTATTTCCGCCTGGTGCTAAAGCAATTCTGAAGAAAAAAATGGGTCAAAGTAAATGATTCTGAATTTGAACAATTCTCTTAGCAAAACAGGTATAAACCTGAAAAATTAAGCAAAAACGAGGAGCGATAAATGAAAGTATTAATGATAGGATCCGGTGGTCGGGAACATGTTTTAACTTGGAAGCTTGCCCAAAGCCCCCGGGTTGACAAAATATATGCCGCCCCGGGTAACGGTGGGATCGCCGATTTGGCCGAATGTGTCGATTTAGCGGTTGAAGATATTGCTGGCTGTTTGGCCTTTGCCAAAGACCATCAGATTGACCTGACCGTTGTCGGCCCCGAAGTTCCGCTGGTGATGGGGATGGTTGATGCATTTGAAGCCGCTGGTTTAAAAGTCTTTGGTCCCAACAAGCATTGTGCCCAGTTTGAGGGCAGTAAGGCCTTTACCAAGGAATTTTTATTCCGTCACAAGATCCCCACGGCCGCCTATAAAGAATATACCGATTTTGATGAAATCATCAAAGATTTGGGCGTTTACGGCTATCCGATGGTGATCAAGGCGGATGGTCTGGCCGCCGGAAAAGGCGTGTTGATCCCCGAAAACGAAGCCGATGCCCGAGAAGGCATGGAAATGATCATGAAAAAACGGGAATTCGGCGAAGCCGGCGACAAGGTGGTTATCGAAGAATTTCTAACCGGCCAGGAAGCCTCGATGCTTTGTTTTGTCGATGGCAAAACGATTGTCCCGATGGAAAGTGCGCAGGATTACAAACGCGCCTATGACAATGATGAAGGCTTGAACACCGGCGGCATGGGAACCTATTCCCCTAACGTGTTGTTTGCCGATGAAGCCTTAAACCAGCGCATCAAAGCAGAAATTCTTGATCCGATTATAGGTGGTTTTATTGCCGATGGCATGGATTTTAAAGGCATTCTCTTTATCGGATTGATGATCGAAAACGGTGTCCCAAAGGTGCTGGAATTCAACGTCCGTTTCGGTGATCCCGAAGCCCAAAGCGTCCTGATGCGGATGGAATCCGATCTGGTCGACATCATGGAAGCCGTCATCGATGGCAAACTAGCTGACTGTGAAATCAAGTGGAGTAACAAAGAAGCAGTTTGCGTGGTGATCGCCTCCGGTGGCTACCCCGGCGACTACGAAAAAGGAAAGCTCATCACTGGCATTAAAGACGTAAAAGACTGCGTCGTCTTCCACGCCGGAACAAAACTGGTAAATGGTCAACTACAAACCAACGGCGGCCGGGTTCTCTGCGTCACCGCCCTGGGCGAAAACCGTGAAGCAGCCAGAAAAACCGTCTACGCCAACATCGACAAAATCCACTTCGAAGGTGCTCAATATCGAACCGATATTGCATCGTTTGAGAATATTGATTAACTGAGCCAAATTTTACTTCGGTTTTGTGTAAAAGAGATAAAGCAGTACCGACAATTGTGATATCGTGAAACGAATTTAATATGGAGGGCTACCATGCAAAAGAGTATTATCAGCGCCATGATGGCATATGTTTTATGGGGAATCCTCCCGATTTACTGGAAGGCACTCAAAGCAGTGTCGCCGCTTTACATCCTGTCTTCACGGATTTTCTGGTCCTTCATATTTTGTGTGATTTTTGTTACCATCATCAAAAAATGGCCAGAAATAAAAACGGTTATTCTAGACAAGAAAAGATTTATTTATTGCATTCTCAGTGGATTGATGGTGTCGCTTAACTGGTATACCTATATCTGGGCCGTGAATGCTAATTTTATTATTGATGCCAGTCTGGGCTATTATATCAACCCGCTGGTGGTGGTCTTATTCAGCGCCCTTTTCTTTGGAGAACGGTTTAACAAATGGGAAAGCCTGTCAGTCTTGCTGGCACTGGTCGGGGTTGTATTTATCACCCTGAAAATTGGTAAATTTCCGGTAGTGGCGATCATTTTGGCGCTCACCTTTGCCTTGTACGGCGTCTTTAAGAAGAAGCTCAATGCCAGCCCGATTGTCTCACTGATACTCGAAACTGCGGTGGTGGCACCCTTTGCTTTTGCTGCTATTATATATATCGAAGCTCAGGGTCAGGGAATCGTAGCTTTAGCTAATCCCTTAGTTTCCGCCCTGGCTGTTTTAGCAGGGGTAGTCACCGCGATCCCGTTACTGCTTTATGCGAAAGGGGTTCAGGAAATATCTTTTTCATTATTAGGCTTTTTTCAATACATTACACCTACCATCATGCTGTTTCTCGGGGTATTTCTTTATGGTGAAGCCTTTACAATGGTAGATCTGATTGGGTTCGGATTTATTTGGATCGCACTAATTATTTTCACCATGTCAAAAATACGTAGCGGAACCAAAGAAATCGTCGAGGCCGATTTATAAAAAAGATAAAAGCAAGTTGTTGATTAACCCATTAATTTAAGAATTAGTGGGTTTTTCCATTTTAGGTTTGCACTGGGTTGAATTAAAGTCTAAAATAGAGGGTATAAAGATTAAGAAAGATTAAACTAAAAATTAATCGGCCTAGCAGTGAATTGCGAAACCCATCAGTAACAAAAAATGATTGTAATACTTGGGGGCAGGTCTGTGAAAGCTGATTAACATAAGTAATGAGGAGTTAAATGAAAAATAATATTGGTTTTATCGGTTGTGGAAATATGGCAAAGGCGATGATTGGTGGTTTGGTAAAGGGGGAATTATTCAAGCCAGAAAATATTTTGTGTTATGATCCCTCTGAAGCGGCAAGAATTCAAGTAGCGGAAGATTATGGGGTCAGTATTCAAAAATCAAATGTCACGGTGGCAAAACAAGCTGATTATCTGGTTTTAGCAGTGAAGCCTTTTTTGTATGCCAAGGTGCTTGAGGAAATTGCCTCGAGTATTAAACCGTCGGTGATTATTATTTCGATTGCGGTGGGCGTTGGATTTGAAGACATTAAAGAATTCTTGGGCAGGGATGTCAAGGTGATCAGAACCCAACCCAGCACTCCCGCTTTTGTCGGCGAATCCGATTCCACCCTTTGTCCCGATGGTCACATGACAGCCGAAGATACCCAGGATATCATCAAGATCTTCGAAAGTTTTGGAAAAGCTGAAATCATCAGCGAAAAGCTGATGGATGTAGTTCCCGGAATTGCCAGCTCAGCACCAGCGTATACGATGCTGCTGATTGAGGCGATGGCCGATGGCGGGGTACTCCATGGTTTTCCCCGCGATCAAGCCTATCGGATATCAGCTCAGGCGGTTTATGGTGCCGCTAAACTGGTGCTGGAATCCGGCGAGCATCCGGGTAAACTTAAAGATCAGATCTGTACCCCCGGGGGAACCACGATCGAAGCCGTCCGGGTTTTAGAAGCCAAAGGTTTTCGAGATGCGGTAATCTCAGCGGTAGACGCCTGTGCTAAGAAATCTTTAGCGATGAGTAAAAAACAAATATAAATTTATTAAATTTGGTTAATCCACTAAGGAGATGATTAATCATGGATGACGGATTAATTAAAAAAGTACGAAGAAATATGAGTCTCGAAGAAATGGTAGCCTTGTGCTCGGGTCGAACGGACTGGGAAACGGTAGGCTATTCCAAATATGGCATCGAGCCGGTGTTTATGGCCGACGGCCCCCATGGTATGCGGGTAATTGAAAATGAAGGAGCCCTGGGGATTCCCCAGGGTAAGCCGGCTACCTGTTTTCCCCCGGCAGTCCTCACCGCCTGTTCCTGGGACGAAGACCTGCTCGAGTTTGTGGCCAAAACCATCGCTCTTGAGGCTCGGGCGATGGGGGTCGATCTGATTCTAGGTCCAGGGATCAACATCAAGCGATCACCGCTTTGCGGGCGGAATTTTGAATATTTTTCGGAAGACCCGCTGCTGTCAGGGCGATTAGGAAAAAGTTTTATTCTGGGCGCTAAAGAGCATGGCGTGGGTACTACGGTTAAGCATTATCTGGCTTACAATCAGGAAACCCGACGGATGACCGTCGATGCCAAAATTGATATTCGGGCGCTGCGGGAGATTTATTTAAAGCCCTTTGAGATAGCCATAAAAGAAGGCCAGCCGATGGCCGTGATGTGTTCTTATAACAGCATCAATGGCAAATTTGTCTCTCAGAGCAATTATTTTCTGACCCAACTACTCAGGAATGAATGGGATTTTGATGGAATTGTCATGTCTGATTGGGGTGCCGTCTATGATCGCGTCAGAGGGGTGTTCGCTGGATTGGATCTGGAAATGCCGGGTAACGGTGGTGTCAATAACCGGAAGATATTTGATCGAGTCAAGGAAGGCAAACTTAAAGTTACCATTCTAAATGAAATGGCCGAACGGCTGATCCGGTTTGCTTTTCAGGCTCAGGAAAACCGCAGAAACCATGCCACACCGACAGAAATTGAGCCCCAGGGGCACCATAAAATTGCCCAGTTAGCGGCGGTTGAAAGTATGGTTTTACTGAAGAATGAAGATCAGATCCTGCCTATTGATGGGACAAGAGTAAAAAAACTGGCGATTATTGGCAGTATGGCTTTTGATCCCCGTTATCAGGGTAGTGGTAGTTCAAAAATCAACCCTTATCATATCGAGTCGCCTTATGAACACATCAAAAGATTGGTTGGTTCTGATATTCAGCTGTTCCCCCATCAGGGTTATTTCTATGATGAAGTGGTGGAACAGAAAAACCTGGCCGATCAGGCGGCGGAGGTGGCAAAAAACTCAGATCTGGCGATCGTATTTGTCGGTTTGCCGGATCACGACGAATCGGAAGGGTATGATCGTAACCATTTAAATTTGCCGTCAAAACAGCTTGATCTGATCGATAAGATCTGCAAGGTTCAGCCCCAAACTGTGGTGATTGTTCAAAATGGCGGGGTTGTCGATATCAGCTGGGAAGACCAGCCCAAGGCGATTGTCGAGATGTTTTTAGGCGGTCAGGGTGGCGGCGATGCGATTGCCCGGCTTTTACTAGGTGAAAATAATTTTTCTGGCAAGCTGGCTGAAACTATTCCGATGCGTTTAGAAGATAGCCCGGCTTATATCAATTTTCCGGGAATTCATGATGAGGTGGTATATGGGGAGAGTATTTTTGTCGGGTACCGCTACTATGACTTCACAAAAAAGAAGGTGCGATTCCCCTTTGGCTTTGGACTTAGCTACACCGATTTCGACTATCAGCCGATCGAAGAAACAAAACTGATAATTGATGCCGAAAAAACAGTTACTGTTAAATGCCGGGTCGCCAATATCGGTGCTTTCAACGGCAAAGAAGTCATTCAACTTTACACCGGAAAACGCGATACAGCGATCCTTCGTCCAGTCCGCGAATTGCGAGGATTTAAAAAAGTGTTTATCCCCGCTGGACGTTTCACCGAGGTCAGTTTTGAGTTGGGACTCAGTGATTTTAGTTACTATAATCCCACTACCAAATCATGGGAGCATGAGTCTGGTAGCCACCAGATCTATATTGGTTCATCTAGTCGAGATTTACCGATCGTCTATCCGGTTCAGATTAACAAGGATTTGATTCATCCGATCAACCCCTTGTCCTATCTCAGCGATTTCGAGAAAACCGATCGCGGACAGATCATCTTAAAACTGTTGCTGTCTGGCTTTGAAGAGATCATGGGAAATGATCAAACCAGAGAAGATGACTTTTTTATGACGATGCTGGCCAACACGCCATTGCGCAAGCTAGTTGAATTCTCTAATGGCATCTTTACGGAAGAGTGTATTGATAAGATAATCGAACTGGTCAATTCAGAAGAAGCTCTAGAAGGGGTGACCTTTGAAAAGCTGGTTAATTGTACGGAAAAGAAAAAGGGCTTTTTTAAAAGTCTTTTCGGCGGTAATCAGGAAGAATACCTCTCTATCTATTCTAAAGTGCGTGAGCTGGTCGAGGATGAGGATGTCATGAAGATTCTTCGGAATTATTTTGGTGATGAAACCTTTGAAAGCGACTATCTGCAAATGGCTATCAAAATGGGAATTTGTTTTGATAAGGCGCAGAAATTACTTCCCGATGATTTTTTCTCTGACGAAAAGCTTAGAAATATTGAACGCGACCTCAATGCATTGGCAAAACCTAAAAGGAAGTAAGGTAATTGATCAGAAAGTGTACCGATTCGTTTACAATCAATGATCGGTACCTTCTCTTTGTAAAGCTTAGGGATTATTTTTAATACCAAAGCAGAATATAATCAAGAAGGAAAGATAAAAATGAATACACTCACCATAGATACATCAAGCATTGTTGCATCGGTTGCAATACTAAATGAAGAAAAATTAGTAGGCGAAATAATTATCAATCATCAAAAAAAACATTCCGAAAAACTAATGACTGCCATCGATCATTTGCTCAGTGATGGCGGTCTTTCAATTGCGGATATCGATGTTTTCGGGATTGTCTCCGGTCCCGGTTCCTTTACCGGGCTGCGGATAGGGATGGCGACCGTTAAGGGCTTTGCCCAGGCGCTCAATAAGCCGGTGGTAGGGGTATCAACCCTGGAAGCCCTGGCAATGAATATTCCCTTTGCCAATGGCCTGATCTGCCCGGTTCTGGATGCTCAGCGCAACCAGACCTATACCGGTGTTTTTCATTTTGAAGAGGGACAGCTGGTAAGAGACATGGCCGATGCAGTGATGGAAATTGATGATCTCATTGCTTTTTTAAAAGCGAGAAGTGAGACCATCTATTTTTTAGGTGATGGCCTACCGCGATTTTCGCAAGTCTTGCTGGCCGCCTGCCCAGGAAGTCGGATTGTGCCTAATTATCTCAATATGAATCGGGCGTCATCAGCGGGAGCCTTGGTATTGGAACGGGCATTAAAAGGCGAGACCAGCCATTATCGGGAAGTAGAACCCTTTTACATCCGCCCTTCCTACGCCGAAGAGCATAAAAAATGATGATCAGCTATCGTTTAATGCAAGCCCGCGATGTTCCAGGCGTTTTTAAGGTTGATCAGGCCTGTTTTATTCATAATTGGAGCCAGGATTCCTACCAGGCGGAAACAAAAAATATCCTCTCTAATTATATTGTGGCCGAAGCCGATGGTGAAATTATTGGTTTTGGCGGCTTCTGGCAGGTGATTGATGAAGCGCATATTACCAATATCGCAGTACTAAAAGAGTATCGCCAGACCGGGGTGGGGCAAAAGATCATCAACGCGATGCTGGCGCTGGCGCTAGCAAAAGGCTGTGTCGGAATGACCCTAGAAGTAAGGGGAGATAATCAGCCGGCCATTAATTTTTATCTGAAAAATAAATTCACCCGACAAGGCCGGCGAAAAGACTATTATGGCGCGGGACTAGACGCGATTATTATGTGGAGGTATGGGCTTGAATAAAACCATCAAAATTTGTGCGGTGTTGCTGGGAATGCTGTTTCCGGTAATTATTTTTATCAGCGCCATCGAGGTGGCGGTATTTGACAAAGCTTTTTATACAGATCAGATGGCAAAAAATCAGGTTATTAAAAACACCGGGATTTATCCCCCGGATATGGATCTGGTAGTCGATGAAATGATCAGCTACTTAAAGGGAGACCGCCAGGATTTTGACATCAAAGCCCGTTTGGCTCCGGAAAATGCCAAAAACGTCGTCGATCGCGTGTCCATTTTCAATGACAAAGAAATTACCCATATGGATGATGTCAGAAACCTGCTGCTATTCTTTCTCGGCCTGCGGGACGCCGCTATGATTTTAGCGCTGATTAGCTTTCTGATGCTTTTGAAAGATCACCAGCAGGCCATCATCAAGGCGCCATTCTATGGATCGACCATTTTTATAGTGTTATTTCTGGTCATTGGTGCAAGCTTTGTTTTTAATTTTAATGACACCTTTATTCTGTTCCATCAGTTGTTTTTTACGAATGACTTATGGATTATGGATCCATCAATTGACCGACTGATCTGGATAGTGCCCGAGCCCTTCTTTTTCGCGATGATCAGCCGGATGGTCATCTACACCCTGGTACCCCTGGGGCTCACTACACTGGCATCAGGTTTGGTGTTGTTCAAGAACAAAGAAAAGAAAAAAATGCATAAAACAAAAATGCATAAAACAAAAATGCATGAACTATAAATAGTAATTTTAATCGAGGTAAATATGAAAATTCTTAGCATTGAGACATCCTGTGACGAAACTTCTGTGGCCATTGTCGAAGACGGCCGGAAAATATTGACCAATCGGATCTATTCCCAGATTGATATTCATCAGAAATACGGTGGCGTGGTACCGGAGATTGCCTCTCGCAATCATGTCACCAAACTGCCCTATATCATCGATGAAGCCCTGGAAGAAAGTGGGCTGACGCTAGCCGAAGTGGATGCGATTGCCGTGACTAATGGCCCAGGACTGGTGGGGGCACTGCTGATTGGCCTCTCGACGGCCAAAGCGATCGCTTACAGTTTGAGCAAACCGCTGATTGGGGTGCACCATATTGAAGGCCATATTGCCGCTAATTTTTTGCAATATCCAGAACTCGAACCACCTTTCTTAACGCTGGTGGTATCCGGCGGTCATAGTCATCTGGTTCTGGTGGAAGACTACCAGACCTTTAAGGTGCTGGGACGAACCATCGATGATGCTGCTGGCGAAGCCTTTGATAAAATCTCCCGGGTTTTGGGTCTAGGATATCCCGGCGGCCCGGCCATTGATGCGGCAGCAAAAAATGGCAACCCCGCTGCGATTGCTTTTCCACGAGTGATGCTGGATAAAAGCCAGTATGATTTTAGTTTCAGTGGCTTAAAATCAGCGGTGCTGAATTATCTCAACGGCAAAAAAATGAAAGAGGAAGAAGTCAACCCCAATGATGTAGCGGCCTCTTTTCAGCTGGCTGTCATCGAGGTGTTGGTCAGCAAAACCATTGCCTGCGCTAAAAGCATTGGCATGAAGACCATCTGTATGGCTGGTGGGGTATCCTGCAATTCGCTGTTACGAGATATGATGGGACAAGCAGCTGCCAAAGCGGGTATGACCTTGTACTTTCCTGATCCGATTCTCTGTACTGACAACGCTGCGATGATTGGTTCGATGGCCTACTATAATTATATCAACGGGGAAGAAAGCGACCTGAGTCTCAACGGCATCCCCGGCCTTAAAATTGGAAGCCGGCAATAAGCGTAGTCCGGGAATATCGGCTGATAATAAAAGCTGGCGTTAAAAGCGTAGACACATTTATATAAAGAGCTCTCTACCATCTTTAAAAATTAAAACAAACTTAAAAAAAATTAAGATGTTCAAAAAGGGAAAAAAAACTTGCAATCAACCTGCAAATCATTTAAAATACTATTAGCACTCAGGTAGAATGAGTGCTAATAAATGAAATAAAAGGTACAGCGTACCCAATATAATCAAATGGAGGAAAAAATGAGTTTAAGACCTTTAGGTGACAAAGTAGTAATTAAAGTTAAAGCTGAAGAAGTAAAAACTGCAGGTGGAATTGTTTTACCAGGATCAGCCCAGGAAAAACCGCAGCAGGGTAAAGTCGTTGCAGTTGGAACGGGAGAAGTTATCGATGGCAAAAAAGTGCCACTTGACGTTAAGGTAGATGATGAGGTTATCTATTCTAAATATTCCGGCAATGAAGTAAAAATTGGCGATGAAGAGTTTTTAATTATCCGTCAGGCTGATATTTTAGCAATCGTAGAATAATAAAATTTAGAAAAACAGGAGGAAAATAATATGGCTAAAGATATAAAATTTCGTGAAGAAGCTAGAGCATCACTGATCACTGGTGTTGATAAATTAGCAAATACCGTTAAGGTGACATTAGGACCAAAAGGAAGAAATGTTATTTTAGCTAAATCATACGGTTCACCAACCATCACCAATGATGGGGTAACCATTGCCAAAGAAATAGAACTAGAAGATGCCTTTGAAAACATGGGTGCTCAGCTGGTTAAAGAAGTTGCTACCAAAACTAACGACGTCGCTGGTGATGGAACGACCACTGCAACCTTATTGGCGCAAGCCATTGTTCGTGAAGGTAACCGTAACGTTGTTGCCGGCGCTAACCCAATGGTACTCAAAAAAGGGATTGAAAAAGCCGTTACCGCGGTTGTTGAAGAATTAAAAGCAAACAGCAAGAAAATCGAAAGCAAAGAAGCAATCGCTCAGGTTGCCTCCATTTCTGCAGCTGATGCCGAAATTGGAAAACTGATTTCCGAAGCCATGGATAAAGTCGGCGATGACGGTGTTATCACTGTAGAAGAAGGTAAGGGAATGGGTACTGAACTGGAGTTTACCGAAGGGATGCAGTTTGACCGTGGATACTTATCCGCTTACATGGTAACTGATACTGAAAAAATGGTTGCTATCCTTGAAAATCCTTATATCTTAATTACTGACAAAAAAATTACAAACATTCAAGAAATCTTACCAGTTTTAGAACAAATCGTGCAATCTGGCAGCAAACTGTTAATTATTGCTGAAGACGTTGAAGGCGAAGCGTTGGCAACCTTGGTTGTTAATAAATTACGAGGAACCTTTAACTGTGTGGCTGTAAAAGCGCCAGGCTTTGGTGATCGACGTAAAGCGATGTTAGCTGATATTGCGGCATTAACCGGTGGTGAAGTGATCTCTGATGAATTAGGTTTAGAGTTAAAAACCACTACCATCGAACAATTAGGTCGTGCCCGTCAGGTTAAGGTTGATAAAGAAGATACCATTATTGTTGAAGGAAGCGGAAACAAAGACGCGGTTGCAGAACGCATTCGTCAGATCAAAGCCCAGATTCCTGAAACTTCTTCAGAATATGATAAAGAAAAATTACAGGAACGTTTGGCTAAATTATCTGGTGGCGTAGCCGTTATCCAGGTTGGTGCAGCCACCGAAACGGAACTGAAAGAAATCAAATACCGTATCGAAGATGCCTTAAATGCGACTCGCGCAGCCGTTGAAGAAGGCGTTGTATCCGGTGGTGGGACAGCTTATATCAACGCGATTCCAAAGGTTGATGCTTTAATTGAAACCCTTGAAGGCGACGAAAAAACTGGTGCCTACATTATCCGTCGAGCGATTGAAGAACCAATGCGACAAATCGCTGAAAATGCTGGTCATGAAGGTTCTGTGATCATTTCGCAAATGGCTGGTAAAGCAGTTGGCGTTGGTTATGACGCTGCTAAAGGCGAATTTGTTGATATGTTCCAGGCGGGAATTATTGACCCAACTAAGGTAACCCGTTCTGCGATTCAAAATGCAGCTAGTGTTTCGGCGATGTTCTTAACCACTGAAGTAGCGGTTGCTGATCTTCCAGCCGAAGATTCCGGCATGGGCGGCATGCCAGGCGGCATGGGCGGAATGCCAATGATGTAAGCCTCAGGCTACATTAACATATAAATTAGTATAAAAAATAGTAAAATAATTTAGTTCCCAATAAATAAAGTCAAATAAAAAGGCAGTCTCTTGCGAGGCTGCCTTTTGTTTGTCTGATTTTAGAACAGTTTAGTCAACATCATAAGGGATGCCAGCAAACAAAACTTCCATTTCTGCTTGTTCCAATTCGGCCAGTTTGATGATCAGACCGTTAAGCAGGGTGATCATCGCTTGGGCATCGGGCGATTCGTCATCGGTTGGTTTAGCGGCATATAGGGCAATTAGCATGGTATTGCGGGTAGTGCCGGTAACATCTTTAAACAGGGTATTTAAGACTCTTTTTTCATTGGTTGTCAGTTCCATAGTTTCCTCCAAATTATTGTTGAATTTTTTTATGTTTTTATTAAATTTAAGTTACTCCGTTTCCAGCGCCATTAAGGCGATCTCCCAGGAATCAGTGAGTTCGGCTAATTGCTGCTTGAGTTCCTCATAAGAAAGATTGATTTCAGACGCCAGGGTAAGGTTGTCGTAGAAATCCGGGGCACACATCGTCGCTTCGATCGATTCAATTTTTTGTTCGGTCACCAGAATGGTTTCCTCGATTTCTTTAACCTGCTTCTTTAAAAGCCGGATTCGAGCTTCCTCCTCCTTTTGTTTCTTGCGGTCGGTTTTCTGCTGGGTTTTAGTCACAATCGTTTTATTTTCGGCAGCCAGAACAGCATCCCGATCTGAGGCATCAGCCTTATGTTTTAAGTAATCGTCATAGTTGCCCAGATGGATTTCGATTCCGGTAGCTGAAAACTGATAGATCTGGCTTGCGATTCGGTTTAAAAAATAGCGGTCATGGGAGATAAACAGCAGGGTACCCTCATATTGGCTTAAGGCACTTTCGAGAATTTCTTTGGTATCCATATCGATATGATTGGTGGGTTCATCCATCAGCAGGAAATTAGACTGGGAAATCATCAACCGTGCCAGCAGCAACCGTGCTTTTTCGCCGCCAGAAAGGGTGTTGATCGGCTTAAAGACGTCATCGCCGACAAATAAAAAGGCTGCCAGGATATTACGCAATTCGCCTTCAGTCAGCTTGGAATCGACATCCCACAGGGCTTCGAGCAGGTTTTCGTTATAAAACTTCTTGAGCGCTTGATGTTCCTGATCGAAATAGCCGATATGAACCTTCTGGCCGAGCCGGATTTCGCCAGCATCAGCGGCCAGCTTGTGCTGTAAAATGCGAAAAAGGGTGGTCTTGCCGGCGCCATTGGGCCCGATGATACCGATTTTATCGCCGCGATGCATTTCAAAACTGATATTCTGGAAAAGCAGACGATCGTCAAAGGATTTTTTAATCCCCGTTACCGCCAAAACGTCATTGCCGCTTTTAACCCGGGGGACAAAGCTGAAATGACTATTATGGGCGGTTTCAACCTTGTCGAGCAACTCGATCTTACTGAGCGCTTTTTCGCGGCTAGAAGCCCGTTTTGAGCTTTTTATCGAGTTATAGGCGCGGAACCGGTTGATAACTTCCTGCTGATGCTTGATCTCTTTCATCTGCTGCTGATATTGATGATTCTGCTCGATCATATCCTGACGTTTTTTAATGGCGTATTGGGTATAATTGCCATGGTATTCTTTGACATTCTGCTGGCTTACCTCGATGATCGAGGTGCACACCTTGTCAATAAAATAGCGGTCATGGGAAACGATGATAAAGGTACCAGGGTAATTCTTTAGATATTGTTCAAGCCATTGCAGGGCATCAATATCGAGGTAGTTGGTTGGTTCATCCAATAGCAGCAGTTCCGGTTCCTGAAGTAGGATCTGACCCAGGGTAGCACGGGTTTTTTCACCGCCGCTGAGCATGCAAAAAGCTTTGTCCTGATCTTCCGGTTTAAAACCGAGGCCATTGATGACCCCACGGATCCGGCTGGGATATTCATAGCCACGTTCTTCGGCAAAGCGTTCCTGTAGCTCGCCAAACTCCAGCATCAAATTATCCTGAGCCGCTGGCGGGGCCTGGGCAATGGCATCGCCGATTTGTTTGATCCGCTTTTCCATTTCAAGCAGCGGACTAAAAACATCAGTGAGCATTTCAAGCAGGCTGGTATTTTCGGCGATATTGGACTCCTGCGATAAATAGCTGATCGATAGTTCGCTTTTCTTGCTGATGCGTCCGGTGTCGGGAAGTAGCTCGCCGGTAATCAGTTTGAGCAGGGTTGATTTACCGGTGCCGTTACGTCCGACCAGGCCAATCTGCTTTTTTTCATTAATGGATAGATTCAGATCATTAAAGACTTCATGGATGCCATAACTAAAATGTAATTTTTCTATATTGACTAGCATTATTTCACCTGTTTTCGTTTTTGTTCGATTATTCTTGTTTATTGCTACTATTCTATCAAAAAAAACCATAAATTAAAATGAATAATTTGACGTACTTGGTACATATTGATATAATTAACTGATTATCCGAAAGAAAGGAGAAGTTATCATGCATCGCTTCTCAAAAAAAGTATCGATGACCGTTGTTAAACGGTTGCCAAAGTATTACCAATATTTAAGTGATTTACAGCTCAATGATATCGAAAAAATATCATCCCGGGAATTAGCAAGTTTAATGGGACTGACAGCTTCTCAAATACGTCAGGATTTAAATTCTTTTGGAGGTTATGGCCAACAAGGTTATGGTTATAATGTAGGAGAATTAAAGGAGGCGATCAAGGAGATTCTTGGTCTTGATAGTGAATATAATTGCATTATTATCGGTGGCGGTAATATGGGTCATGCCATTGCTAACTATGAACGATTTAAGCGGGAAGGCGTTATTTTAAAAGGAGTCTTCGACATTGATCCACTGACAGTTGGCACGGTTGTTGGTAGCGTCGTTGTCAGACACATGGATGAGATTGATGAATTTATTAAGGCCAACGAAATAGACATTGCGATTCTATGTGTACCTCGGGAGGTTGGCCAGAAGGTGGCAACCCAGGTGACTGAATTAGGGGTGAAGGGGATCCTCAATTTCAGCCCTTTAGATTTGGATGTGCCCAGTGATGTTGTTGTCGAAAATGTAAACATAACCGATAGTTTGTTCACCTTGACCTATCTGTTGGGCGAGTAAAAGATAGCAAAGAAATAGCAAAGAAATAGCAAAGAAATAGGTAAGAGTTTGATTAGCGATCAGACTCTTTATATTTTTCTTCAAAATTAAAAAAACATTAAAAAAGAAACACGTTTTACGTGTTTCTTTTATTTATAACAAGTTATGTAAACATGATTTTCATCGTTTTTGATTTACTTTCCACTGGCGCTTTTGAAATTAATAAAATCCAGGACTTCCTGCTTATAGCTTTCCGGGAAAGAGAAATAGGAAGAAAAAGAATCAACTTCTTCGTTGGAAAACACATAAGATTTCAAAAATTCTTCACAGGACATCGGTTTGGGATTGCTTGGTAAAAGTTTGGGTTGGTCAGTTCTGCATAGTAAGTAGTCAACAGATACTTCAAAAAAATCAGCGATCTTGATCAGCAATTGATTTTCTGGTAAATTTTTGTCTTTCTCATACTTAGAAATAGAACTCTTATTAAGATAGAAAAGATTGGCAAAATTTTCCTGGGTGAGTCGTTTCGAAATTCGCAACGCCTTTAATCGCGTACCAAAAGTATTATTTTCCATTTTTTCACCTTCTTTCAGTTTAGAATTGTTGGCATAAATGCACTGCCTATTAACCCATTATAACACGACTTTAACATTTGTCAAGAATTTCAGTTGAATTTAAGTAAGGGATCTTAAATTTGCAAAGCATCAAAAGGGCGATCTTGCTTCCCTTAATAGCCGCAGGCACTCTTCATATTTAGCTTTCTCATGAGCTGCCTCATTGGCAGGAAATGGCGGTTCTAGGGATTGATTATTTACAGCCGTTTCTGTCATTGTGTCAAATAAAGCATTGAAATCCGCACTTTCCGGGGAATCAGTTGATTTACGTTTTGATTTTCCGTCTTCGCTTATAATTTCATCATAACTGAGGGAAGTCAAGGTTGATCCGATAAAAGTGGCTTCCAGAAGCCCCTGATAACCTTCAAGGTCTGGGGAACTGATGATCGCATAGGTATCGAGGGTATCAATTTTTATTGGTTCTTGATCACCTTTCTCTGCCTGAGTCAAAATTTCTCTTGCTAATTTGATATATCGCTCGGATGTTTGGGTCGCCCCTGAGACAGCATCTATTTCATCAGGTTTTTGCGAAAGCATCAGCTCATTGTTAAGCCGAAGATAGAGGGCGCCGATATTCGAAACAGCCAGGTTCTCCCATGTTTTATCATTACCCTCGACAGTCAGACGGTCGGCTTTGTTGCGATCGATTTCTTGAAAATTGACTCTGGTAATCAGGCCATTTTTAATAGCGATGCTTAACTGTTGGCCATATCCCCTGGCATCATAATAGTTTGTGGCAGCAGAATACTGACCGTCGATCAGAGGTTCTAAATATTCTGAAGGTAAAATTGAACCAGTAGCGGGATCGTTAATCAATTCTTTTTCGGCACAGCCGGCAAATAAAAACGGTATCAAGGCAGTGACCAGGATATAGCAGAAAAACCGAAGAGGTGGATTCATAAATTTATTTTTTAACATCATTATCACCAATTTTCATCTATCTTTAGGCAGTGTTAACTAATCATTCAGTGCTTATTTCGTGCTTAAATTAATAGGCGGAGGCATTCATCAGTGGTGGAACAATCTGTTTTTTTCGCGAAAAAACGCCATTCATATACTTGCTGAATTCACCTGCCTGGAAACCAAACGCCAACTGAGCAAGGTTTTTTGCCTCTCCGGCGACAATCAGCTCGGTTCCTCCTAAAATGATGTCAGTGACCATTAAAATCGCCAGATCAAGACTTTCTTCGGTACATAATCGCTCCATTTCCAGCAGCACACCATCAAGCTTGTCAAATATTCCCCGGAAATCGCCCGTGTTAATTTGCGAAACCGCAATTTTATAAGCCCCCATAGTGAACAATTTACGATCGGTAGAGATGATCTCGGAGGGCGGCATTTCTTTTAAATTGCTGCCGGCGACCAGCATTTTTTCACCGTAGCTCTTAATATCGAGATTTAGAATCTTAGCCAATTCCCGGGCAATGGTGCGATCTTCTTTGGTGCAGGTGGGCGAATTAAATAATAGTGTATCGGAGATGATCGCGCTGAGCATCAGACCAGCCATGTTTTTGGGAATCGCGATCTTGTTTTCATGATACATTTTAGCAACGATGGTGGCCGTACAGCCAACCGGCTCAATGCGTAGATAAAGAGGGGTAGCGGTTTGTATTTCGGCCACCCGGTGATGGTCGATGACTTCAACGATTTCGGCTTCTTCGACACCGATAATCGACTGATTCCGTTCATTGTGATCAACCAGAATGACTTTTTTTCGACTGAAGTCGATCAGGTTGCTGCGAGAAATGGTTGAAATGACCTTGCCATCTTCAGCCACTACCGGGAAACGGTCATGATCAGAGGTTAGAATATTCTTTTTTACATCATCAATGGTTTCATAGGTCATGAAGTATTCCAGATGGTTTTTCTGGTAATAATTTTTGATCGGAATTCCCTGACAGAGAAGCCGGATCACTTCGAAGGGACCAAAGGCCACAATCAGAACAGCGCCAGGGTAGTCATCAGGGATTTGAAAGACAATATCCGCTGAGGCATTGGCGACTATGATGATACCAGCGCCGGTAGCAAAAGCCTGATCCATATATCGACCCTGCTGAACCGTTATCAGAATATCCTGGCTGTCCAGGGTTTGACCCTCTTCAATTTCGGTAATGGTGTAGACATCGCCCTGAACCAGTTCCGATTGGATTAAACCATAAACCTGGGCTTCTAGTAAGTCGATGATGTTATCGAGTGGGGTGTCACTGTCGCGAAGCAGCGATTTTGAAAAAGCATCAGTATAGGCCGGGATTATATCCGATAGTGAAACCATCCCGATCAGTTTTTTATCATCACTAATCACTGGCAGCGAGCGGCCAGGGTGATCAATGATCTGTCCCATCGTTTTTGAAACCGAGTCATTTTCGTAGGCCATCGAAAAATCGGTCAGCACCAGGTCCGAAACCTGGGGTTTGACGTCCTTGATCAGCTCAGGAATATCAGCTTGAAAGGTATCTAGAATAAATTGGGTCTCTTTATTGATTGACCCCAAACGGGCTGGGAAGACCTGGGAATGTCCCAGGGCCTGTTTTAAATGGGCATAGGCAATGGCAGAACAGATCGAATCGGTATCTGGATTGCGATGTCCGAAGACATATATTTTCTGGGTCATCGAAGAACCTCCTTTTTTTTAAATAAGTGAATGCGTATCGAGAAATCGTAGTACATCGCCATAGACAAGGTCACGTTTTTCTTCATTTAGAATTTCGTGCCGCATCAGCGGGTATAGTATCAGATCAACGTTGATAACACCAGCATGCTTTAATTGCTGGGTGATCTGGATCACTTCTTTGCCCATACTACCGACCGGATCGTCCCGGCCGGCTAAAAAAAGCAAGGGAAAATCTTGGGGGATCTTTTTTAGATTGGTCTGCTTTGTTGTGTAGTCCAGGCCATAAAACAAATCCCGATAAAAGCCGGCGCTGCAGGTAAAGCCACACAGGGTATCCTCGATGTAGGCATCGACATTGCTTTTGCTCATCGAGAGCCAATCATATTCGGTACGGTTGGGTTTAAACTTTTTATTGTAACTACCAAAGGACAGATCAGACAGCAGTTTAGACGGCGTTTGCTCACCCTTTTTTCGGATCTCGCGGTGGGCAATCAGGCTGGCGGCTTGACGCATGAATTTGCTGATACCAAGGGTGGTGCCAATAATAATTGCCCCATCATAGAGTTCAGAATAATCAATGACAGCCGTTCGGGTTACCACCGAACCCATGCTGTGTCCGGCGATAAAGAGGGGTAGATCCGGATAGCTTTCTTTAAGCATGCAAGAGATTTCTCTGACATCAGAGACAACCCGTTTCCAGCCGTTGCCGCTTGAAAAAAAGCCCAGATCACCGGAGTCTCTACCGGTTTGACCATGGCCCCGCTGATCGTGGATCACAACCAGATAGTGATGTTGATACAAGAAATCCATAAACTCATGATAGCGGCGGGCATGCTCGGCCATCCCGTGAACGATCAGAACAACAGCCCTTGGGTTGGCTGGGCAGGGGGTTTCGTAATAAGTCAGCTTCGCCTCATCGGATGCATAAAAAGTATTGGTGGTTAAATCAATCATTGGCAGTCCCTTCTTTCATGTTGTCTTTAATCTATTTTCACATTATAACAAAATATCTTAAAAAAAACAGTGTTCACCGTACTAAAAAAACAATAATCAGTGTATAATTAAGATAAAAATCATTGGACTAAGGGGTAATCAAAATGAATTTAGTGGTACTTGGTAATAATAAACCCTCAAAATGTTTTTAAATGAAGCGACCGTTATTTTGGGGATTTGTCACCCTGGGTCTTGGAATTGTTGGGGCTTTTTACCGCTTGCCAGTTTGGGCGATGCTTGGTTTTGTCGGCCTGCTGGCAGCGATGCCGTTTTTTATCAGAGCAATCAAAGTAGCCCAAATGGTATTTGTTCTTGGTTTGTTCGGGTTGGGTGTCTTCTTGGGCTACAGCGCATTTCCGGAAACAGACCGTCTCGAGGCCTTCTATCAAAAGGATGTTTCTCTTGTCGGGGTGGTTACTGATTATCCAATCCTGACAGAAAACCGTTTAACCTTCAATCTTGTCACTAAAGAAACGATTGCTGACGCGGATGAAAATAATCGTCTTGCGGACGCCATCGGGATCCGGGCGACCATCTATTACCCTTCAGATGAGGACACAAGTGGCGAGCATCAAGCGTCAAAGACCGATGAAGAGCGATTAGAGCTTCTTCCTGGCGATCTGCTATTATTACAGGGAAAACTGTCAAAGCCCCCCGGCAAAAGAAACCCCGGTGGTTTTGATTATGGACTGTATCTTAAATCCCAGTCGATTGACGGGATGCTGGCTGTCACGAGTATTAAAGCTGTCGGTCATGAAAGGACCCTGCTTTATCAGATTATGGGAATAAAAAGAGCACTACAGGATCAATGCGAGGCCAGTTTTTCAGATGATGTCGCGGATTTACTGAAGGGAGTCTTATTTGGGGAAAAGAATATTAATGAAGATCTTGCCAAGCGCTTTCAGGATGCTGGTGTCACCCATGTTTTAGCGGTCTCTGGTCTTCATGTCGGGTATCTGTTTCTGGCGCTTTCTGGCCTGCTGATCGCTGTTAAAATCAATAAGCGGCACTGGATCCTTTTTTTGACCCCGGCATTGTTATTTTACAGTGCGATCACCGGGTTTGCCCCGTCGGTGATCCGGGCGTCGATCATGCTTTTGTGTCTGACCTGGGGGCAGGGCATCCATCGCGAACAGGATGCCTTGAATCAGCTGTGCCTGGCCGGACTGGTGATCTTAGCGATTTGGCCGGCGCAGCTTTTTCAGGCGGGATTTCAACTATCGATGGGCGCAGTGCTGGCAATTATCCTGTTTTATAGGCCGCTACTGTACGCTTATGAAAAACATCGGAATAACAAGCGGGTACACAATAAAATAAAAGCAGGGCCAGTGGTTCAGGGTCTGCTTCTGACATTTTGCGCGACAGTCGGCACAGTGCCGACGCTATTGTATCATTTTAAAAGCTTTACACTGATGGGTTTCTTTTCCAATTTGCTGGTGGTGCCCCTGATCGGCGTGTTTCTGCTGGCCGGGATGGGATTTCTGGTGATTGTGGTCATCTTGCCTTTTTTAGCGCCGATTTTAGCGCTACCGGTAGCATTTTTGGGCGAATCGATCATTGTCGTGCTCGATGGGATCAATGATCTGGGAAAGGCTGTAAATTTTTTATGGATCAATCGGGGTCAACTGTCACTGGCTGAAATGGCACTGTTTTTACTGCTGGTCTTTCTGATTTCAGGCTATTTTTATCTGCGACAAGCCTATGTCCGGAATACGGTGATCAGTTTGGGACTGGTACTGGTGGTGATTCTGATGGTAACCCCACTGTTTCCCAAAAATCTGGTGGTTACCGTTTTGGATGTCGGGCAGGGTGACAGTATTTTAATTGAGACCCCCGGTGGCCTGAACTATTTGGTCGATGGGGGCGGTTATCTTTTTGAGCGATCCCACCGGATCGCGGATCAGGTACTGTATCCGGCTCTGTATTCTAAAAACATCCGAGCCCTGGACGCCATCTTTTTAACCCATAACCATGTCGATCATAGTCAGGGTCTTGAGGAGCTGGTCTTTGATGGTTATCCGGTTAAAAATCTGTTTATGAGTATTCATACAAATAACCAAGAGCTCCTTAATCAAGAGTTGGTTCCAGTCTCGCTACTTAAAAAGGGATCGGTGATTGAAGGGAGTGACGGTGTGACCATTAAGGTGTATAATCCCGATGGACAGATCATTCCCAAAGAGGAAGACCACCAGAATAATGCCTCGCTGGTGATATCGGTATCCTATCAAAAAACTAATCTGCTTTTATGTGGGGATATCGAAGCTGAGGCAGAAGAACGGCTGACTGAAGAGTTACAAGCTTTAAGCAAGCAAAATGATTTTCAGATCATTAAAATTCCCCACCATGGCAGTAAAACCTCATCCAGTCAGGCCTTTATTCAGGCGATTGACCCGGAAACAGCGGTGATTTCGGTGGGGTCAAACAATTTCTATAATCATCCCAATGATGTAGTGATCGATCGTCTAAATGAGCAAGGCATCAAAATACTGAGAACCGATCATCAGGGTGCCGTCGAAATTACCAGCAATGGTGAGCTTATTCGCATCAAAAACTACCTGGATTAAGTAAAATGACCAAATAAATAGATAAAAAAATAGTAATACAAACCAAAATTAATGGAGAAACAACGTGAATTATAAAGAATTAAGTAAAAGTATCAAAAACCAGGAGATCAGCCCGGTCTATTTATTTACTGGATCGGAACATTATATCGGCCATATGATCGAAAAAACGTTGATTGCTAGCGAACTGGCAAAGGGTCTGGAACCCTTAAATCTGACCACCTACAATGATAAGAATCTCGATCTGTCAGAATTGTTGGCGACCTGTGAAACCCTGCCGATGATGAGCAATAAGCGAATCGTAATTGTCCGGGAAGAGGCGCATCTCGATAAAATCATCGATAAAAAGGATCTTGATCGGCTTGTTGCCTACCTGGAGAACCCTTGTCCATCGACACTGTTAATTATCTATTGGGAACAGCCCGACAAGCGCAAAAAGCTATATAAAAGTCTGACCAAAGCGGGTAGCCTGGTGGTATTTGACAAACTCGATGCCAGTGATCTACAAGCCTGGATTATCCGGCGCGTTAAAAATGCCGGGAAAAAAATCAGCCATTCCGAAGTGGAACTATTTATCCAGCGATCGATGTACTTAATGAACGAGAAAAAAACCATGGAGATGGTCGACAATGAACTCAATAGCCTGATTGATTACGCCGGGGATTGCAATGAGATAAGTAAAGAAGATATCTTGCTGATCTTGCCGCAGTCGATTGAAGAAGGGATCTTTAAGCTGATCGACTACGCCATCAGCGGCCAAAAAGATCAGGCGCTGCTGATGCTTAATCATTTCTATCTGGAAGGGGAATCCCCCTTTGGGGTTTTTAGTCTGCTGCTCCGACAAATCCGGATGCTGTTGATGGTCAAGATTTACAGTGCGCGGGGACTGCCAGCTAAAACAGTTGCGACGGAAATGAAACTGGCTCCCTTTATTGTTAATAAGATTTTAAAAACTGGAAAGAATTATCCCATCGATAATTTATGGGAGGTTATGATCATCGGCGCAGATCTCGATGCCCAGATGAAACTGGGTGAAATCGATCAAAATTTTGCCCTGGAATTATTTTTAATAAAGCTTGGATAGCTGGCAGAGCGGGTCGTTGCCTTCACGCAAAAAAGATGTACCTGAGTAAGTACATCTTTGGATAGACCCTAGAGACACGGGTTTTGGGAATATATAAATGAGGTAATTAAGCAGTCATCTTGTTCATGATTTTAGCCAAAGTACTTTTTTTACGTGCTGCAGTGTTTTTATGTAAAACACCTTTTGTAACAGCCATATCAATTTTCTTTGTTGCTAAACGAAAAGCTTCCTGCACTGCTTCTACGTTACCTTCAGTAACTGCAAGATCAAATTTCTTTACAGAAGTCTTAAGATTAGTTTTTACCATCTTATTTCGTAGACGACTGATTTCATTTGTTTTAGCTCGTTTCATAGCCGATTTAATGTTAGCCATGGGTTCACCCCCCTCATTTATTTATAACATAGCAATTCTAACACATTTACAGAATATTATCAAGAAAAAACGTGACAAAAAAAATATTTCTTGATAGAATATTGATCTAGGTATAAAAAACCTGTGATTGATAGAAGATTCCCATCATTTATATAGATTTGAAAGTAGAGGATTTTAAAAATTGACAAATAAACAAGATCATACACGAAATTTTTCGATCATTGCCCATATTGATCATGGTAAGTCAACCCTGGCCGATCGACTGATTGAAGATACCGGGCTAATGAGCAAGCGGGATATGGAAGAACAGTTTTTGGATAATATGGATATTGAGCGTGAGCGGGGCATTACCATCAAGCTTCAGGCTGTCCGTTTGCTGTACACCGCCGATGACGGCGAGGAGTATATTTTGAACCTGATTGATACCCCCGGTCATGTCGATTTTACCTATGAGGTGTCCCGCAGTCTGGCCGCCTGTGAAGGGGCGCTGTTAATTGTCGATGGCTCCCAGGGAATTGAAGCCCAGACCATTGCCAATGTTTATCTGGCGCTGGAGAATAACCTGGAGGTTATTCCGGTTATCAATAAGATTGACCTGTTAAGTGCCGATCCCCAGCGGGTCAAGGATGAGATTGAACATGTCATCGGCATTGAAGCTCAGGATGCACCACTGATTTCGGCTAAAGCCGGTCTCAATATCCGTGAAGTGTTGGAGGCGATTGTCAAAAAAGTACCACCACCAAAAGGCGATGTTGAGGCACCGCTACAGGCGCTTATTTTTGATTCCTATTATGATCAATATCTGGGCGTTATTGCCTCGGTGCGGGTAGTTCAGGGGAAAATCCGCAAGGGCATGAAAATTGACATGATGGCCGTCGGCAAAACCTTTGAAGTCAATGAGGTGGGGGTTTTTGGCAGAGGCTTGATTCCCATTGATGAGCTCTGTGCCGGAGACGTTGGCTATGTCAACGCCGGGATAAAAAATGTCCGCGATACCCGGGTTGGTGATACCATCACTGAGACCGGCAATCCGTCCGCCGAACCCTTGCCAGGCTACAAAAAAGTGACCTCGATGGTTTTCTGCGGGATTTATCCGGCTGACGGCTCGCGTTATGAAGATTTAAAAGAAGCCCTGGCCAAATTACAGCTAAACGATGCCGCCCTACTTTATGAGGCGGAAACATCGATGGCGCTTGGTTTTGGTTTCCGCTGCGGTTTCCTTGGTCTGCTCCACATGGAAATTATCCAGGAACGGCTGGAACGGGAATTCAATCTCGATCTGGTCACGACCGCCCCTAGCGTTATTTATAAGGTCATCAAGACCGATGGCAGCGAATTATGGGTCGATAATCCTGCCAACCTTCCGGGTCCGGTTGAGATTAAAACCATGGAAGAACCAATTGTCAATGCCGATATCATGGTGCCTTCGGAGTATTTGGGAGCGATTATGGAATTGTGTCAGGAACGCCGCGGTGTTTATCTGACCATGGATTACGTTGAAGAAAACCGGGTTATCCTGAAATATGAATTACCGCTTAACGAGATTATCTATGATTTCTTTGATGCGCTTAAATCGCGGACCCGCGGTTATGCGTCCTTTGACTATGATATCAAAGAATATCGGCCATCAGATCTGGTTAAGCTGGATATTCTGCTTTATGGTGAACTGGTCGATGCCTTATCCTTTATTGTTCATCGCGAAAAGGCCGCAAACCGGGGACGGTTGATTGCTAAAAAACTAAAAGAAGAAATCCCCCGGCAGATGTTTGAAATACCGGTTCAGGCTGCCATTGGCACCAAGGTGGTCGCCCGCGAAACGATCCGGGCGATGCGCAAAGATGTACTGGCTAAATGTTATGGTGGGGACATCAGTCGTAAACGAAAATTGCTAGAAAAACAAAAAGAGGGTAAGAAGCGGATGCGTCAGGTTGGTAATGTGGAAGTACCGCAAGAAGCATTTATGGCGGTGCTTAAGCTGGATTCCTGATTTAATAAAAAATTTAATAATAAGAATTTAATAGTAAAAAGCTGTCCTGGATGAAATGTTCACCCAAGACAGCTTTTTTATCGTGATCAACAAGTAAGTGACTAGCGGGAAGAAAGATCAGTGTAAAATTCAAAGGCTTCGGTGCCGGTGAATTTTTCGTGAACAACCTTACGAATGCTCTGGATCATCGCAACCGGGTTAGCGGCCTTGAAGACGTTGCGACCCATATCGACGCCGGCAGCGCCTTTTTGAATAGCCTGATAGGTGATTTCCAGGGCTTCCTGTTCCGGCACCTTTTTGCCACCGGCGATAACAATCGGCACCGGACAGGCGGCGGTGACCGCTTCAAAGTTATCGCAATAGTAGACCTTGACAATCTGAACCCCGAACTCAGCCAACATTCGGGTAGCCAGCGAAAAGTATTTGTTGGTTCGTTCCATATCCTTGCCAACTGCCACCACCCCAAGTGTGGGAATACCATAACGGTTGCCGGCATCGACGGTTCTGACAATATTCTCAATGCTTTGGCATTCGTTCTCAGATCCGATAAAGGCCTGAATTGCCATACAGGTGGCGTTCATCCGGATCGCCTCTTCGACATTGACGCCGATGATTTCCTTGCTCATATCCTCTTGTAAGACCGAACTTCCGGCCGAACAACGCAGCGCGATGGCGTTGCCGTGATCTGGTCGGATACAGGTTCGTAGTGCTCCGCGGGTGGCCATCAGGACGTCGGCATAGTCCTGCAGCGGCGGGATCGCCAAATCGATCCGTTCCAATCCCTGGGTAGGCCCCATGATATAGCCATGATCAAAGGCCAGCATGACAGTATGACCACTGAGGGGATCAAATATTTTTGATAGCCGGGTTTTCATGCCCCAATCCACATCATCCATCCCTTTGACATGAAAATTTCGTTTTTTCATGGGTTGGTCTAAGCCGAAGTGTTTCGGAATTTTGATTGCATCCTGATCGGCCATAACTATCGACTCAAATAAGGGGTCTTAGCTGGGGCTTCCCAATAAGCCAGTTTCTCCGAATCCATTCGGGCAAAGAAGAGTTGAAAGCCGGCCTGTTCCTGAACGGTTAAAACTTCTTCTACCCAACTGGCGACAATTTTGATGCCCTTTTCGCTGAGATACATGTGAACCCGACGGAAAACCAGCAGCATTTCCATAATCGTGGTAGCACCGGTACCGTTGACAATGACCATCACTGCTTCGCCGGATTTCAGATCCAGATCTTTGACTAGCGCATCCGCCATGATTACAGCAGTTTCGTCGGCCGTAGCCATTTTCTGGCGCCCGCCACCGCCTTCGCCATGCTGACCCATCCCGACTTCCATTTCATCTTCGCCGAGTTCGGCAAAGGAAGCGCCATTCTGGGGATGGGTAGCGGTTTTACAAGCGACCGCAATGGTCGCCATATTATCGGCAAAATCCTGGGCAAGGGCAGCGACTTCGGCCAACGATTTGCCCTGGGCGGCAGCGGCGCCACAGATCTTGTAGAGCGGCACACAGCCAACCAGACCACGGCGGTTGGCAGCGTCAGATCGGGGCGCATTGGCAATATCTTCCTGGGTGACCACCTTGATGACATTTAATCCCAGCTTTTCGACCTCTTTCATGGTTCGATCACCGGCTAACATATCTCCGGCATGGTTTAACACCACAAAAAGCACACCCTTGCCTTTATCGGCTAGCTTCAAGGCTTCTACGACGGCTTTGTAACCGGGAGCCGCAAAAATATCGCCAACCACTGAAATATCGATCATTCCTTCACCGACAAAACCTTCTAGCGCCGGTTCATGACCAGCTCCACCAATGGTGACGATGGTAACCCGATCAGCAGTGGCCAGACCCTTATTGATGATCAGATTGTGTTCAGTCACCTCAAGAATATTGGGATTTGCCAAGGCCAGACCTTCTAATAATTCAGCCGTAATGTTATCTGGATTGTTAATAAATTTTTTCATCGTCATTTTATGTTCTCCTTAAATTATTATTCTAAATAGATGAGTTGGAGTAATTATTTCATTTCCATTAATTCAATAACCGTGCCGTCAACTTTAACAAAGGCAATATCGAGGTGTTCATCAACCGTCATCCGTTCATTTAGAACAATCGCCTGGTGATCTTTAATAAAGCTATCGATATTAGGAACCTTGTAGGCAATGTGAGTAAAATTTACCACATCTGGGTGAAATGGGGTGCCTTCTTCAAATCTGAGATACTCAAATTTGAAAGGGTTGTTGTCCGGTCCTGAGATATGAACTTTTAATCCCTCAGCGTAAAACTCTTCCAATACCGGTTCCTTAACCGGAACACCAATGTGCATGATTTCGTACATTTTGTTCTCCCTTCAGATTATAAATTGAGAATTTTTTATGCTGAATATCCTTTGGCCAGGCCTTCGTAAAAATAGGCGAAGGTAACCGAGCCAGGATCCTGATGACCTAAACAGCGCTCGCCAATATAACGGGCGCGACCATATTTTGCCAGCATTTCGGCGGTGTTGTCAGATCCAGCCCGGGCAGCCTGGGCGGCTTTTTGCAGGGTTGTTTTCATATCGGCGGTAGAAGTACGGATTACCTCGGTGGCTGGATAGATAGCATCCATCATGGTTTTGTCGCCAACAACTGCTTTGGAGGTTATAAAGAATTCGTCATAGGCACCGAGCAGGATGCTTTTAATAAAGGCGTCAGTACTTGGGGCATTGGGATCGGCGGCCGCTGCCATACCATAAATAAAAGCTCCAAACAAGGGTCCGGCTGAACCGCCGCTAACATCTTCGAGCGCGTCGTTGAGGGATTCAAGCCCTTCTTTCAGGTTGGTTGTTTGATCCCAGCTTTCTAGTTTGTCAAACATGACATTGGTCAGCTTTTTCATGGTTGTCCCATGATCGCCATCGCCCAGCGCGCAATCCAGATCAGTCAGAACATCAACATGAGCGGCAATTTCCCGGGCGGCAGCAAGCAGTAGATTTTTTACTTTCACTGGTTCTAGTGACATTAGTTCACCTCCACAATCGTTTACATCTTTGTCACCAGTATAACAAGTGGCAAAGGGGAAGTCAAATAAAAATAGCATATGTTTAACATGAATAAAGAGAAATCCAATAATATACACTAAATAATGGATATACTTGACATATGTTAGGTATTGTTATATATTAGACAATAAGAAGATGACAACCAAAGAGATTGGAGTAGACAAATGAAAGCAAAAGAATTGTTGCGACTGATCGAAATTTCAAAATTATATTATGAAGAAAATAAGACCCAGGCAGAAATCGCCAGGATCATGGATATTTCCAGACCTTCAGTAAGTAGTTTATTAAGCAAGGCCAGAAAGGAGGGGATTGTAAAAATTGATATCCTCGCCTATCAAGAATCCAACATGGGATTGTCTCAGGGCTTATCTCGCCGTTTTAATCTTAAAACCTGTCAGGTGGTGGAATCGGCAGAAGCTTTCCACCAGGAGTCAGCAACGGTTTTATTAAATTATCTTGATAAAACCAGGGTTTTGGGTTTGGGATGGGGCTATAATATTAATAAAATGATTGAAGCTATGCCTCAGAAAAATGACAACGAAACTGCCCAGGGGATTGTCTGCCCGATAATCGGCACGGCCACTGTCCCCCATCGCGGGTATCATCCCAATGAATTGGCCACCGATCTATCCCATAAAACCGGGTTTCAAGCGGAATATTTAATCAGCCCGGCCTTTCCAACCACCGAACAAGATCAGGATTTGTTCATGAACACCAATAATTATCTTGATATTCTAGAACGATGGCGGAAAATGGATACAGCGATTATCACGGTCGGCAGTTTTCCCTTGGTACCGGATCATGGAACCGCACTGCGGTTTGGCAAGAAATTGATTCAGGAAAAAGCAGTTGGCAGTCTGCTGTCCTATTTTTTTAATCTTCAGGGTGAGCAGATTTTGGGGGATGATGATTATGCCATCCAGATTCCCTTAAGGCTTTTGGCACGGATCAAAGATGTTATCGGCATTGTTCCGCCGGAATCCAATATTAATGCCGTTGTCAGTTGTTTGCAAAGCGGTTATATCCGACATCTGGTAATTACCGAACAGAATGCCAAGGATGTTCTTAAGCAAATTGAAAGCAATTGATACCTGATTCCAAAGTTATTGTGGTAGGTAATACTTGCATTAAGGGGGATTTATCGGTACAATTTATAATCGTAGCGGTGTTCTAAATGAGTTTTGGCTAAGCCAGCGAAAAATGTCCGTGATGATCCGAGAAAAATTCAGGCCGGTTCAACAAAGGGCATTTTGTAAGGAGAAAAAAATGTTGCATATTGACCGTAGAAAAGAAATTTTAAATACAATTATGGGCAAAGGTTCGGTAAAAGTCGCCAGTCTTTCAGAAAAATATGGCGTCGGTGAGGCAACCATCCGCCGGGATTTAAAATACCTGGCTGAAGAGTATGGGATTACCCTATCCTATGGTGGCGCTTACCGGAAAGAAAAGATCAACTATCAAACGACCTCGGAAATGGATATTTATAAAAAGCGCACCCAGAATATCGAGGAGAAACGCTTCATTGCCGAAAAGGCCGCCAAACTGATTGAAAATGGTGATACGATCGCATTAAATGCGGGTAGCACCGTGGAACTGATGCTTGATTATCTTGACGATACATCCGAGATCAATTTAATTACGCTTTCGCTTAATGTCGCTTTAAAAGCATCCGCTATCCCAGGTATCACAGTCTACATGCCGGGCGGCAAGTTGCGCAATTTTTCCGGGGCATTTTATGGCAAAGAAGCCAATGCGTTTCTAAAGAGCTTCAATATCGACAAAGCGTTTATGGGGGTTATGGCGGTATCGATTGATAAGGGGATCACCCATGGTGCCTTTGAAGAAATCGAAATCAATCAAACGATTTATGAAATCAGCCGGAAATGTTACCTGATGGCAGATTATTCCAAGTTTGATAAGGTTTCGCTGACCAAAATGGTTGATTTGAATGTCTTTGACGGTTTTATTCTGGATGATAAGACTCCGGAGCTTTATCGGGAATACTGTAAAAGTAATAATATTGCGGTCATTTAAAAGCTAGCCGACCATGCCAGAATACAAAGACAAATTAAAAAGAAATAATAGCGACGCATCGAATCTGACGATGCGTTTTTTTATGGAAATTTCTAGTGTGTCACTGATGGTAGTACTGTGATTTTTGACGCAAAGATAAAAAAACATATAATCGGAGCAAAAACAACTGATTCGTAAAATAATGGGTATAATTATTTCGAAAACGAACGGATTGCAAAAGAGTAAAGGAATAAACATTGAAAAAATACAGAAGTGAACACGAACTCATTATAAAATCACTACAAAAACGACATAAAACGATTGACAACGATTAATTATCGTGATATATTCTAGCTAATAGATAGTAAATCGTGATATATTACGAAAATGCTGTGTTTCAGTTTTCCCTCGACGATAAAGAGCCATTCGATTACAACTGCGTGAAGTGCTTCCTCCAAATAAATCAAATGATCCGCGTGTAAATTCAAAAATTCAGTCTGAATTGCTATGATGGCATTTCATAAATCAGACAGCTAAGATAGAGCAGGCCAGGAGATTCCCATATCCAAATAATTTTAAAGGAGTAGAAAAATGGAAAAGTATGTACTCGTTATTGATGAAGGGACTACCGGTACCAGAGCTTTGATTTTCAATCAAAAACTGCAAATTGTTGCTCAAAGCTATGATGAATTCACACAGTACACACCAGGGGAAGACAAGGTTGAGCATGATGCTTTAGAAATTTATGAAAAAAGCGTCGCAATGTGCAAAAAAGCCATTGGCGAGGCGATGATTGCGCCGGAAGAAATTGCCTCGATCGGGATTACCAATCAACGGGCAACCTGTCTGGTTTGGGATAAGAATACCGGTGAGCCCCTGTACAACGCAATCGTTTGGCAGGATACCCGAACTGCCGCTTTTTGCCAGGAACTCAATGCTGGCGAGTGGGGAGAAAAAGCCAGAAAAACAACGGGCTGGACTTTAGCACCAGTTTATTCTTCGATGATGCTCAACTGGTATATCAACAATGTTCCCCTTATCAAAGAAAAAATTGAAGCTGGGGAAGCGCTCTTTGGTACCATTGACACCTGGCTGATCTGGAAATTAACCGGCGGAAAGAAACATGCGGTTAGTTACTCCAATGCCTCGGTTATGGGAAGTCTCGATTTAAAAACCGGTCAATGGTACGACGAATTCCTGACCTATCTTGGCATCGACACAAAAATATTCCCTGAAATAATTACTGATTCAGGAGACTATGGGATCACGCTAAAAGATATTCTCGGCGCAGAAATTCCGATTAATGGCGTTATTGCAGATCAACATGCCGCCTTATTTGCCCAGGGTTGCCGAACCGCCGGAACCGGTAAGATTACCAATGGTACCGGCTCCTTCTTAGATATTAATGTCGGTACAGAATGTGTTATTTCGGATCAGGGACTTAACACGGTTATTGCCTGGAAACTTGGTGACACAATGACCTATGCCCTGGAGGGCTATGAGTCGGTTACCGGTTCAGCAGTACAATGGCTCAGAGACGGTCTGGAAGTGATAACCGAGTCCAGCGAAACTGAAGCATTGGCACGATCAGTCGAAGACGCCAATGGTGTATACTTTGTCCCAGCTCTTGCCGGTTTAAGTGCCCCATATCATGATCCCTATGCTCGCGGTACGATTTTCGGGATTACCCGGGGGACGAAAAAAGCCCATCTGGTTAGAGCAACATTAGAAGGAATTGCTTTTCGGCTCAAAGATATTATGGATGTTGTCGGCAACGAAGCAGGGATTAAAATGAAAACCATTCGGATCGACGGTGGCGCCTCCAAAAATAATCTACTGGCTCAAATGATGGCTGATATGATGGATGTTCAGGTAGATCGTCCTTTCTCGGTTGAAGCGACCAGCTTAGGTGCGGCTGAAATGGCCGGTCTTTATATCGGGTTATGGAACGAAGCCGATTTTGATGCAGCACTGACCATCGATGCCAGTTTTATTCCCGAAATATCACAAGAAAAGCGCACGAAAGCCTACAAAGGCTGGCAAGAAGCGATCAAACGTTCAATGAACTGGAATGTTTGATTTAAAGTCAATCGCTAAATGAATCAATGCTGAGATGCGCAAAATAAAACAATTGTATGGCGATTATCAATTTCTCGGTTGATGAGATTGAACGTTTCAAGAAAATTAATCATTTTAATGACCGGCTGATCCTTGCTTCATTTGAATGAAATGATTGATACAAGGAGGAAAAAATGAATTCACGAGAAAGAGTTATGACTGCAGCCAATCACCGGGAACCCGATCGGGTACCGGTGGATATGGTGTTAACCATCGATGTGTATCGGGATATGAAAAAGGTGCTAAATATGGAGCACCTGCCTGAATCTCCAAGAATGGGGCGGTGGACAGAAGTACAGATGCCCATCGAAATGATAAAAAAATTAGGAATAGACATGTATTATATTTCTCCGCGATCAGGCGTTTCGATTCATACCAAAAGTTTTGATGATGGCAGCTTTATTGACGAGTGGGGATGTTACTGGAAAAAAACCGCCATTGACGGCGGCCACTTCTATTTCGAACTGGTCAATCCGCCACTGGAAAATGCCACGATAGCAGATCTGGACAGCTATGACTGGCCAGATCCGGAAGACCCCAAACGTTATGCTGGTCTCAAGGAAGAAATGAAAGAGGTGCGTGAAACCACCGATTTGGCAATTCTAGCAAAATTTGCCGGAGCAGTTTTTGAACTGGCCACCTATATGAGAGGTCACGAACGGTGGTATCGCGATATTATCAACAACCAGGAATTTGCCCATGCCTTAATGGATAGAATCTGTCAGATTCAGAAGCGCACCAATGAGGTGATTATGGCTGAGGTGGGAGAATATGTTGACATCCTCAGGCTCAGCGGTGAAGATCTGGGGATGCAAGATCGGCCGCTGATTTCGCCTAAAACATTTAAGAAAGTCGTTAAGCCCCATTTGCAGGAGCTTTGGGAACATGCTAAAAAGACCCTGCATCAGTATAATCCTGAAGCCAAAATCATGTTGCATACCTGTGGAGCGGTACGTCCCTTTATTCCGGATTTGATTGAAAGCGGAGTCGACATCCTGGATCCGGTGCAGCCAGGCGCCAAGGACATGAATCGCTTTGAATTAAAAGCAGCCTTTGGTGATGCGATCGTTTTTCATGGCAATATTGACATTCAGAAGATTCTTCCTTTTGGTAGCAAAGAAGATATTACCAATGAGGTGCGCGAGGCAATCAAAGCACTAGCTCCCGGTGGTGGATTCTTGTTGGCACCGGCACATAATGTCCAGGGCGATGTGAGTGCCGAAAAATTAGTGCACATGGTTAATTGTGTCCATGAATTTGGAAATTATCCGATCCAATTGGACTAAATTAAATGACGGGAGAATAGAAATGGAAATTCTAAAAAAGATAACCGAAACCCTCTATGATGGCGATGAATTTGCCATGCCGGAACTTGTTAAGGAAGCCATAAAAGCAGGTGCAAGCCCGCAGCAGGTGCTCGATGCGATGATGGACGGCATGGCCATTGTCGGAGATGAGTTCAGCCGCGATGAGTTATACATACCAGAAGTGCTGTGCTCTTGTCACGCCATGATGGAAGGATCAAAAATTCTAAAGCCACTATTAACAGATAGCGATGCCAAAGCTCTGGGAACTGTTATTCTTGGCAGTGTTCAGGGCGATATGCATGACATTGGCAAGAATTTAGTCGGAATGATGTTAGAAGGCCGGGGCTTAAAAGTCATTGACATCGGTATTGATGTACCTGCTGAAAAATTTGTTGAAGCAGCTATAAAACACCAGGCCGATATTGTCGCCTGTTCAATTTTGCTCACCACCACCATGCCAGAGACACCCAAGGTGGTCAAGGCTTTTGTCGATGCCGGGATCCGCGATCAGGTAAAAATTATGATTGGCGGGGCACCAATTACCCAGGAATTCTGTGACCGGATGGGCTGTGATGCTTATGCTAAGGATGCCGGAGCAGCTGCCGCAATGGCGGTAGCCCTGGTCAGTAAAGCATGAAATTTTATACCTTGAAATATCGTGCTCTAAAAATATCATAATAAACATTTTTGATTAAAAAGACAAGAACAGCTTGAACAGCTTTAAACTCAATAATAAGAAGGCAGCTAATCGATTTCTGATTGGCTGCCTTATATTTTGGATAAAAGTATAGTTGACAAGGAAGGCCTTAAAAAGCATGCAAATACATATTTTTATCGTACCAGATAGGGCGTTCGGGCTGGCGCATTCCAATAACAGAGGGTCTGATTATTCATGCGGGCAAAAAACAATTGAAAGCCGGCTTGTTCCTGAACGGTCAAAACTTCTTCAACCCAATTTGCGACAATCTTGATACCTTTGTCATTTAAATATTTGTGAACACATCTAAAAATGATCAGCATCTCCATGATGGTGGTGGAGCCGGTGCCATTGACAATCACCATGATTTCCTCACCGGCACAAAGATTTAGATCAGCAATCAGCAAATCTGTCATCAGGATGGCCGTTTCATCCGCATTCTTCATTTTTTGACGGTCACCGCCGCCTTCACCATGCTGACCCATACCAATTTCCATTTCATCAAAACCAAGTACCCAAAAAGCCGAGCCGTTTTGGGGATGGGTTGCCGTTTTGGAGGCCACCGCAATGGTTGCCATATTATCAGCAAAGTCCTGGGCAATGGCAGTGACTTCGCAAAGCGATTTTCCCTGGGCGGCAGCAGCACCGACAATTTTGTACAGTGGGACACATCCCACCAGGCCGCGCCGTCGTTCTGCCGCAGAACGGGGTGCAAAGGCAACGTCCTCACGGATAACAACCATCGAAACCGCAATTCCGGCACGACGGGCTTCTGCGACGGTTCTGGTGCCGGCCATCATATCACTGGCGTGGTTTAAGACAATTAGAACAACACCCTTACCCTTATCAGCAAGCCGAAGCGCTTCAAAGACTGCCTTATAGCTTGGCGCTGCAAAAATATCACCAACCACCGCAACATCAATCATCCCATCACCAACAAATCCTTCGCAGGCGGGTTCATGACCAGATCCACCCAAGGTCACGATGGTGACGCGGTTAGCGTTATGAAGGCCTTTGCTGACGACAAGATTATTGGGTCTGACCTCAAGAATAAATGGATTGGCAAGAGCCAGCCCT
>Ga0180017_100053_pt1 | contig 46427 bp, 38 predicted proteins | sample KR46_S_MetaG_FD_129674 | JGI IMG/M metagenome (GOLD analysis project Ga0180017, IMG submission 129674) | Groundwater microbial communities from the Olkiluoto Island deep subsurface site, Finland - KR46_S_MetaG | ecosystem: Environmental > Aquatic > Deep subsurface > Groundwater | place: Finland...
CACTGATCGAACCCGCAGGACCGGAGGTTCCGTTCGTCACTCTGGAGCAGGCCCTGGAGCTTATGGCCAACGAGGATGCGCTCCTGATTGATGCCCGGCCGCGTGAATTCTTCGAACTCGGGCACGCCGAGCGGGCGGTGAACGTTCCGGCCCAGCTTTTCGATCTGGTCTACATGATGCAGCTGAGCGCCGAAGACCCCGAGCGCCCGGTGGTGGTTTTCGGGCGCAGTGTGAGCCGTCGTTACGACCAGATCGTGGCTGCAAAATTTTTGGGCCGGGATCATGAGCGGGTCTACATCGTCAAGGATGTCGCCCCGCTGGATCTGGACGGAGGCACGCAATGAAGGCCCGGCTGCAAACCATACTGACCCACCCGGCCCTTGCCCTGATCCTGCGTCTGTATCTGGCCGGGATCTTCATCTACGCCAGTCTCCACAAGATCAACTTTCCGGCCGAGTTCGCGGACAATATCGCGGGCTACCTCATCGTTCCCTATTGGCTGATAAATCCCCTGGCGCTGTTCATGCCCTGGCTTGAACTCGTGAGCGGCCTTTTCCTGCTGGCCGGGGTTCGGGTGCGCGCGGCGAGCTTGTTGATTGGCGGGATGCTGGTCATGTTCACCGTGGCGGTGATCGTGGCCCTGATCCAGGAAACGCCCATCGGCTGCGGCTGTTTTCAGAGCGTGGGAGAGCCCATCTCCTGGTGGACTGTGCTCAGGGATCTGGCCTGGCTGGCCATGGCCGCGCATATTTATTTTTACGACCGCCTGGTGCATCTGGACCGGCTGTTCATGCTTAAACCGGAGGAACTCGGGCTGTGATGAGATTACTTTCCTGGCTTTTGCTTTTCGCTTTCCTGGTCCTTTCGGCCTGCACCAGTCGGACCGAGCTCGTCGGACGCTACGAGGCTTCACACGCGGGGCTCAGCGGGCAGGTGGACGTGGTCATGGTGTTTGATGAGGACGGCAGCGGAAAATGGGAGATCGAGGGCGAGGTGTTGCCTTTTGCCTGGTCTGTGCGGCCGGGAGTGGTCACCGTGCATACGCGTGACGGGGCGGTGGTAGAGGGGATGGTCGAGGGCGACAATGTGCGCCTCGATGTACCCGGAGTCGGGACACTCTTATTCGTGCGGGGAAAATAGGAGTTTTCAGCGGCCGCGCAGTTGCTCCAAGTCGCCAGGGTAGTTGATGTTGAAGAAAATGCGCCGCTCTTCTTCCGAATAGGTCATCGTGTGGCGCAACTCGGTCGGGATGAGACGGCTGAGCTTGAAGATGCCCCTAGTCACACCCTCTTCCAGCAACGGCAGGGACTGCGCTTCGTAAATGGCGACCAGATTTTCGATGAATCCCGAATCCTTGAGTTGCCAGGTGGTCAGCACGCAATGGGGCGGGCGGCTTTCGCGCGCAGCCTTGAGCCGTTCGATGATGCTGGCCTCCATGAAAGGCAGGTCGCAGGCAAGGACGAAGATCGGCCCGCCCAGCTTGCGCAGGGCCGTGATGATGCCTCCGGCGGGGCCGATGCGTTCCGTCTCGTCCATGATGACTGACCAGGGACCGCCCGTGTCCATGGCGTGGCGGGAGGAGATGTAAACCTGTTCGACATGGCGCTCTAAAAGTATGGCCGTGCGCGTAAGCAGGGTTTGCCCTTCGTGCACGACCCGCGTCTTGTCCTGTCCGAGTCGGGAGGATTTTCCCCCGGCGAGCACCAATCCGATCATGGTTTACCCTGTGCCGCGATTTGCCGCCGGAAGGCAGTGGACGCGGTATTTTTTGGTTTTTCTGTCTATAGTCAATGAGAAAATGGGCTGCACCAGGCGGCCGCGTTCCAGTTCGATTTGTGCCGGGGAATGGGCTGCGTCAGGGCGGCCGCGTTCCAGTTCGATTTGTGCCGGGGAATGGGCTGCACCAGGCGGCCGCGTTCCAGTTCGATTTGTGCCGGGGAATGGGCTGCGTCAGGGCGGCCGCGTTCCGGTTCGATCCGGGACGGGGCCGCCAAAACTCCTTCACCGGCCTCGTACTGTTTTCCCGTCGCTGCTGCCGAACATAAAGGCGCACTCGGGCGGAACGCGACGGGAAAACAAACGATGCCTGGCTCAGTCAGACAGTTGCCGCCCCCGTCCCGGATCGAACCGGAACGCGGCGACCGGGCGTTGGTCGGGGGGCGGCTGTGTATGGATGGGTCTGTCGGGCTTTTTAGTGCGCAATTTTCGCAGCCTCCGAGTCATTCCCGCGAAGGCGGGAATCCATGCCCGTGTTCGTGGGGTTGAAAACAGTCGGTCCTGTCGCGACCAGCCGCCCTGTCTCTAAAATCCCCAGGCCGAGAGCGTGGGGCGCTTGTATTTCTTTTCCCGCGCCGCCACATCGAGGCTCAGGGAATCCAGATCGTCCACCAGGGGCAGGCTGCGCCGATCCAGATTCCTGTAGTCCGTGATCTTGATGTAGAGATTGCAGGTCTTGCAGGCGTTGATGCGCACACCGGGTTCTTCCTCGGCCTCGTAATATTCGAGCTTGGAGCTGTCATTTTCCAGACAGAAGGGACATTGCAGCCTGGGCGCGTGGTACTCCGCGTGGCAGAAGCCACAGATATTATACCTGAAACCTTCCTTTTCCCGCAGATCGGATATGATCGGCATGCTTCCGCACAAGGGGCAGTGGCCATGGGGCCAGGAGCTTGAAAGATCGGTGCGTGACGCCAGATCGAGGGCGGCGCGCTCGATGGACGGGGTCATGGCCGCCTGCACGAGCATGGGCAGGGTGCGTGGGGCCGTCGGGGTAGCCTTAGCCCAGGTGGAAAAGAATGCTTCGTCGCCGTTCAAATGCGCCTGCATGGCCTTGTCCAGATCCAGGGATTTGTCCGCAAGGGCCTTGGACAGGGCGGCGACCGCTTCGCTCAGGGCGGGGTTGACCGATTTCACAAGCTCCGGAAATTCGTTGAAAAGCCCAAGGCTTTGCTCTTTGTCAAAGGGAAAGCGAGCTCTTTCGACCAAGGGCGCACCCTGTCCGTGCTGCAATGCATCGGCAACCTCCAGGCTTGCGGCGGCGGGCACCTCGGCCTGGCTTCGGGACTGGAGCTGGCGAGTGTATATTTTTTCTACCAGATCGATCAGTTCCGGTGGCAGAAAGCCGCGCTTTTTGCAGGCATCGATTTTTTTGGTGAGCAATTCCTGGGCTTTTTCAGCTTCGATCATGGGCATTCTCCGTTGGTATAGGGCGAGGTGTGAATCCGGGCCGGTTTCGTTCGTAACGTGTCTTTTCTCACATCACAATGCTTGTTTTGTGCCTGGCTTTGATTTAACACAATATGTGTTTGAATTTTCATCACTTCACCCTCATCCCTGAGGAGGAAAACATGACGGAGTCCAAAGCCGAGGCCCCCCTGACTTTGCGCTTGCACCTCTGGTTCGAGCGGGACGAGAAAATTTTTCTGGGCATCGGCCGGGCCCTGCTTCTTGAAAAAATTGAGGAGTACGGGTCGCTCAGGCAGGCCGCCACGGAAATGAAGATGTCCTACCGTGCGGCCTGGGGCAAGCTCAAGGCCGCCGAAGAGAGTATCGGCAAGCCCCTGGTGCAGAAGATCAAGGGCAAGGGGCAGCGCTACGAGCTCACCCCTGTGGGGCGGCAGCTCGCGCGGCAGTTTCAGCAGCTGCAAAGCGACATCGAAACCTACGCCAAAGGCAAGGCCCAGGATATCTTTGGCGAGGATGTGCAGTACTATGCCGATGCCTATCCGGAAAGCAAACTTTCTTCCCTGAAGGCGGAGTAGCATGGAGCACGGCTTTTTCCGGGTTATCACTTCGGCCCGCTTCTGCGAATTGCTCAGGCTTTTCGAGCCTGTCCCTTCCGAGACCCTTGCCCTTGAGGATTGCCTGGATCGCATTCTGGCAGAGGATATTTTGTCCGGGGAGGACATTCCGGCTCTCGATCGATCCTGCATGGACGGCTACGCCGTGCGGGCGGCCGATACTTTCGGTGCGAGCGAGGGGAACCCTGCCTATGTGGAACTCGCCCGCAGCGCGGCCATCGATGAGGTCGTCACCCGCCACTTAAGCTCCGGCGAATGCATGGGCATCGCCACGGGCGGGAGCGTTCCTCCCGGCGCGGACGCCGTGATCATGGTCGAGCATACCCAGATGCTCGGGGGCACGACCGTCGAGATCCGCAAAACCGTGACACCGGGTGAGAACGTCATGCTGCGGGGCGAGGACGTGGGAGAGGGGCAGGTGGCCCTGCCGGCCGGACGGCGTCTGCGCCCGCAGGATGTGGGGCTCATGGCCGCCATTGGCCGCCTTGAGGCCACGGTTTTTCGCCGCCCCCGCTGCGGCATTATCTCCACTGGAGACGAACTGGTCCCCGTCCATCACACTCCAAGGCCCGGACAGATCAGGGACGTGAATTCCCACACCCTGGCCTGCATGGCCCGGCAGGCAGGGGCCGCGACCCACTCCATGGGGCTGGTCCCCGACCAGCGTGAAGCGCTTAAGTCCGCACTGGCCCGAAGCCTGGAAGAGAACGACGTGGTCTTTATCTCCGGCGGCAGTTCCATCGGCACGCGCGATTTGACGATAGAGGTCCTTGAGTCATTCGCGAATGGCGAAATTCTGGCCCACGGCGTGTCCATCAGTCCCGGCAAGCCGACCATTCTGGCCCGGGTCGGCGGCAAGCCGGTTCTGGGACTTCCCGGGCAGGTCACTTCCGCGCAGATCGTCATGCTGGTCTTCGGGCTGCCGCTGCTGGTCCATCTGGGTGGCGACGCCGGGGCCTTTGATCCCGCCCGCCGGATCATGCGCCCGGCCCGGCTCGGTGCAAACCTGTCCTCCAAGCCCGGGCGCGAGGATTTCGTGCGGGTGCGGCTCGAAGAGCGGGACGGGGAGCTTGTGGCCATGCCCAGGCTCGGCAAGTCGGGATTGCTGCGTACCATGCTCGACGCCGACGGTCTGGTGCGGATTGAAGCCTCGCTGGAAGGCATGCGGGCCGGGCAGGACGTGGATGTCTGGATATTTTAGTCAGGAGGGATTCAAGGATTCTATGGAAAAAAGAAACATCTATCTCAAGACCCTGCCCGTGGCCGAAGCCCTGCGCCTGACTATGGAGGCCCTGGACCGCGACCGTCTGGTCGGCACGGAAACCATCCCTGCGCAGCAGGCCTGCGGCCGGGTCACGGCGCAGCCGGTGTACGCGGTGTGCTCCTCCCCGACCTTTCACAGCGCGGCCATGGACGGGTATGCGCTTAAGGCCGAGTCCACCTTCCTGGCCCGTGAAGGGCGACCCGTGCTCCTGGCCAAGGGCACCCAGTGCAGGCCCGTGAACACCGGCCACCCCCTGCCCGAGGGCATGGACGGGGTGCTCATGATCGAGAAGGTCGTGCGCGAGAGCGACGAGGCCATCGAGATCGAAACCCCGGTCTTTCCCATGCAGCACGTGCGCCGCATCGGCGAGGACATCGTGGCCACGGAGCTCCTGTTGCCCCAGAACAGGCTGCTTTCGCCCTATGACGTGGGCGGACTTTTGAGCGCGGGCATCTGGGACGTACCGGTGCGTGAGCAGCTGCGCATGGCCTTCATCCCCACCGGTGACGAAGTCCTCGATTTTACCACGCGGCCAAATCCCAAGCCCGGCCAGGTCATCGAGAGCAATTCCCAGGTCTTTGCTGGTCTGGCCGCCGCTCAAGGCTGCCTGTTCACCCGGGTCGATCCGGTCCCGGACAACGAAGAGGCCCTGACTGCCGCCGTGCGCGAGGCCGTGAGCGGACCCCATCATGTGGTTGTCATCGGCGCGGGCTCCTCGGCCGGTTCCAAGGATTTTTCCCGCTCCATCATCGAGCGTCTGGGCAGGGTGCTGGTGCACGGTATTGATCTCATGCCCGGCAAGCCGTCCATCCTGGGGGTCATCGAGGGCAAGCTCGTTGTCGGCGCGCCGGGATATCCAGTTTCGGCCGTGGTGTGCTTCGAGGAACTGCTCATCCCGCTTTTGTCCTGGCTATCCCGCAAGACGCCGCCGGTGCGGCAGACGGTGGAGGTGGAGCTGGCGCGCAAGGTACCCTCCAAGCTTGGCACCGAAGAGCTGGTCCGTCTGGCCATCGGACGGGTCGGGGACAAGTTCGTAGCCACCCCGCTTGGACGCGGCGCGGGCATGCTGACCACTCTCATCCGCGCCCAGGGCATGACCCGCATCCCGGTTGAAAGCGAGGGGGCCGAGGCCGCTTCCACGGTGCGGGCGGAGCTGCTGGTTCCGGCGGCGGAGCTTGATCAAACTCTGGTTGTGGTCGGTAGTCACGACAACATCCTCGACGTGCTCGGCAACGAATTCATGGGGCTGGAGCGGCCGGTGCGCATAGCGTCCAGCCACGTGGGCTCCATGGGCGGATTGACGGCGCTCAAGAACCGCTCGGCGCTCATGGCCGGCACGCATCTTTTCGACGAGGACAGCGGGGATTTCAATTTTCCCTTTTTCCGCAAGTATCTGCCCGGTCTTGACGTGGCCTGCGTCAACCTGGCCATCCGGCATCAGGGCCTCATCGTGGCCAAGGGCAATCCCCTGGGCATCACCGGAGTGGGGGACCTCGCCCGGCCCGAGGTGCGCTTCATCAACCGTCAGCGCGGGGCGGGCACGCGCATCCTGCTCGATTACCACCTGCGGCAGGCCGGGATTGGTCCGGAGCAGGTAAACGGGTACGAGAAGGAGGAGTTCACGCACATGGCCGTGGCCGTCAACGTGCTGACCGGAACAGCCTCCTGCGGTCTGGGCATTTTTGCCGCCGCCAATGCCCTGGGGCTTGATTTCGTGCCCCTGGCCCGGGAACGCTATGATCTGGCGTTTCTGCCTGAACTGGCGGATTGGAAGATCGAAACGGCGCTGGAGTTGATCCGATCCCGCGCCTTCAAGGAGCGCATCGAGGCCCTGGGCGGCTACGAGACCACGCTGACCGGAATGATCATGGAACCGGGGCAGGGACTGGGGTAGCTGACTGTTGAATAATTACAAATATTCAGGCTGCTCCAAAATGGTGAGATGCGAGGAACAAAGAAAATCCAGGGCCGAAGCGTATTTTAAGATACGTGAGGGTCTGGATTTTCTGCAGTGACGAAGCAGATCGCCGTTTTGGGACAGTCTGGTAACCCCTTATTTTTCCTTGACGGGCACGGGCGGTTGCAGTAGCTGCTTGATCCTCGCGGGCGGGAGTAGCTCAATGGCTAGAGCATCAGCCTTCCAAGCTGAGGGTTGCGGGTTCGAGTCCCGTTTCCCGCTCCACGAGAAAAGGCGGCATAGCCAAGTGGTAAGGCAGAGGTCTGCAAAACCTCCATTCTCCAGTTCAAATCTGGATGCCGCCTCCAATAATGCGGGAGTAACTCAGTGGTAGAGTGCAACCTTGCCAAGGTTGAAGTCGCGAGTTCAAATCTCGTTTCCCGCTCCAGATTTTTAGGCCGGTCCTTGACCGGCTTTTTTCTTGCCCGGAGGCCTGCGCGAGGCCAAAAAAAAAGCTCCCGAAAAGGGAGCTTTGGAGTTTCAAAGGGAGGTATTTATTATATCTCGCCCATTGAGTAACGCAGCCTGAGTTCGTTCAGGATGGCGTTTTCGTAGTGCAGTGATGGGGGCTGTTCATGCTCGGTAGGCTCAAGGTAGCGGTCGAGCATCTGGCTTTCTTCCCAGAAATCGAGCAACTCGTCGTTGCCGAGGATCTTGAGCTGGTCTTCCAGGGTGAAGGGATCCTCATTGGGAAGGAATCGTGCCATGAACTTCTCCTTGGGAAAGGGGTGAACCGATTACGTACGCATAGTCCAATACGCATCCGCCACAGGCCTGTCCACCAAAATGTCCGTCTGTGACCATCAAGATGGTTGCGGGGCTTTCGCATGAGGCGTAACCGCTTGACCTGGCCTCCTTTTTGGGCAACGTAGCACGATGTGGGGTGGATGATTCGTTCGTTCGCCCTGGCTCGCCACTGGCCCAAAGCCGCTCCTGACCGGGAGCGGCTTTTCCCCGTTCCCTACAACCCGGACCGGCCGTTTAGTGATCATCCCCCAAGCCTTGCAGAAACTCGTTTCAGGATCGGAGCGCCAGACCAGGATCTTCAAGAGTGGCCCGGCCTCGCAGATGTATCTGGCCCAGGCAATGATCGAAAAAGGGCACAATGTCGTCCTGGTGCTGCCGCCCAGCGCGGATCTGCCCCTGTACGATTCCCTGGCGCGCCTTTTTTCGCCCGCAGACCGGGACCTTCCTTTCTGGGAGCGCCGCTGGCTGCGCTTTCCCCATTATTCCATTGAAGATCCGCGCCGTTCACCGTGGCCGGAACGATGGCGGGTCCTCTTTGCTCTGGCCCTGAAAAAACGAGGGCGCGGGGTACTTGTGCCGCTGGAGAACCTGATCCAGAAATGGCCGCATCCGGACCTTTTGCAGCGCGAGCACCTGGACCTGGGCGAGGGCGAGGAGATGTCCCAGGACGATCTCCTCGAAACCCTGGTCAACTGGGGCTATTCAAGGGTTTCCATGGTCACGGCCGTGGGCGAGACGTCCCTGCGCGACGACATCATGGACATCTTCTGTCCCGGATACGATCATCCCCTGCGCCTGGAATTTTTTGGGGACACGCTGGAGCGCATCAGGCTTTTTGAACCCATGTCCCAGCGCTCCAGGGCGGACCTCAAGGCCGTGACGATCCTGCCTGTGACGGGCTGCATCGGCGCCGACACCTACCGGGAGGAAGCCCGGGGCATGTTCGACGGCTGGCTGCGCCTGGGCGAGATAGCAAAGCCCGCGCGTGCCCAACTGGAAAAGGAATTGCTGCAGGTCCATCCTCATCTGCCGCCGAGTATGTATTATTCCCGGACCGTGGGGCTGGAGGCCTGGCTGCCCGAGGGGAGCGTCTTCATCATGGCCGAGGCCCAGGACCTGCGCACCAAACTCGACGAGACGAGCTGGGCCTGGCAGAATTATTTTCGCGACGACGAGCGGCAGTGGCCCCGGCACGGCCTGATCCAGACCCCTGGGGATGTGCGCAAGACATGGGAGGACAACCGGCAGATCCTCTGCGAGAGTCTGGTCATGGGCGTGCGTGAGGAGGGGCTCGATCTGCCCGAAGAGGGAGTGAGCTCTTTTGAGGATCTGTTCTGGACACCGGAGAGCCGCAGTCGTCCGTGGCGGGCGCTCATGCAGGAACTCGCCGTCTGGCGCAAAACTTACGCCCAGACCATTTTCTGCTTTCATACCGAGCAGTCACGCAAGAAATTTCTGCAGCTCGCGGCCCAGGATGATCACGTACTCAGCACCGAGTACGACCCCAAGGGCAAGGGTATCTTCGCCCTGGTCGGCTCCCTGGGCCACGGCATGCGCCTGCCCTGGGCCGAGATGCAGATTCTGCCGGAATCCGTGCTCCAGCCCGGAGCGCCCAAGGCGCAGCGCAGCGTGGGCAAGGCCTTCAAGGGCCTCGACGCCTTTGACGAGCTGGAATGCGGCGATCTTCTGGTCCACCGCGACTACGGTCTGTGTCGTTTCGGCGGCCTGCACCGCATCAAGTTCGGGGACGTGGCCAACGACTACCTCCTGCTTCAATACGACGGAGAGGACCGTCTCTACCTGCCGGTGGATCGTCTGGGGCAGGTCCAGCGCTACAAGGGACCCGACGGCGCGGCCCCGGCCCTGGACCGTCTGGGCAGCGCGGCCTGGAGCAAGGCGCGTGAACGCACGCGCCAGTCCATCGCCAAGATCGCGCGCGATCTGGTGGAGATGTACGCCTTCCGCAAAATCGCCAAGGGCTTTCAGTACAACCCCATTTCCGAGCTGTATTGGGAATTCGAGGCCAGCTTCGGCTTCGAGGAAACCCGTGATCAGGAAAAAGCCATCGCAGATGTTCTGGCCGACATGGAAAAGCCCGAACCCATGGACCGGCTGGTTTGCGGCGACGTGGGCTTCGGCAAGACCGAGGTGGCGCTGCGCGCGGCTTTCCGCGCGGTCCTGGATGGCAAACAGGTGGCCCTTCTTTGCCCGACTACGGTCCTCGCCGAGCAGCACTACCAGACTTTCAGGCAGCGCATGGAGCCGTTTTCCATCACCGTGGGGCTCCTCAGCCGCTTCGTGCCCGCAGCCGGGCAGAAGCGCACTCTCGAGGCTGTGCGCCGCGGCCAGGTCGACGTGCTCATCGGCACTCACCGCATGCTCTCTAAAGACGTGGAGTTCTCCAATCTGGCTCTCTTGGTCCTCGACGAAGAGCAGCGCTTCGGCGTCAAGCACAAGGAGCGCATGAAGAAGATGCGTTCGACCATCGACGTCCTGACCCTGACCGCCACCCCCATCCCGCGCACTCTGCAGCTCTCCCTGTCCGGCATCCGGGGCTTAAGCGTCATCGAGACGCCACCGCGCGACCGCAAGCCCGTGGAGACCTCACTGCTTGAGCGCGAACCGGGCCAGCTCAAGGTTATCCTTGAGCGCGAGCTGGCCCGGGGCGGGCAGGTTTTCTGGGTCTACAACCGTGTGCAGGGCCTGGAGCGGGTGGTGGAGTTCGTGTCCTCCCTGGTTCCGGGTGCCCGGGTGGGCATGGGGCACGGCCAGATGAAGGCCCATGATCTGGAAGAGACCATGCACAAGTTCTGGCACGGCGAACTGGACGTGCTGGTCTGCACGGCCATCATCGAGTCGGGCCTTGATTTTCCCCGCGCCAACACGCTCATTGTGGACCAGGCCCAGCTCTTCGGACTCGGCCAGCTCTACCAGTTGCGCGGCCGGGTGGGGCGCTCCAGCGAGCAGGCCTACGCCTACTTCATCATCCCGGACTTGGACCGCCTGCAGGAGACTTCGCGCAAGCGCCTCAAGATCATCCTCGACATGGACTACCTCGGCGCTGGCTTCAAGGTGGCCATGGAGGACCTGCGTCTGCGCGGGGCGGGCAACATCCTCGGCGAGGCCCAGTCCGGGACCATCGGCAAGGTCGGTCTCGATCTTTTTCTGGAGATGCTCGAAGAAGAGGTCACCAGGCTGCGCGGCGGCAAGGTTGAAACCGAGATCGAGCCCGAACTCAACCTCGGCTTCCAGGCCCTCATCCCCGAGGAATACGTGGCCGACGGCAAGGAGCGCCTGCATTACTACAAGTCTCTGTCATCCTGCCACGACGAGGGCGCCATCGTCGAGATCGTGGACGACATGCGCGATCGCTTCGGTTCCCTGCCCGAGGCTCTGAAAACCTTTGTGGCCGTGCTCATGATCAAGATCGATGCGCGCAGGCTCGGCGCGGTGCGGGTGGACCTGTTCGAGGAGCGGGCGCTCATCCACTGGGACGAGACCAGGCACAACGTCGATCTCGCCAAGCTCGTGGGCTGGGTCGGAGAGAACGCTGGCAGCGCCCGCATCCTGCCGCCGGCCAAGCTTGAACTGCGCCTGCCCGCAAGCGCCTCGCCGACCCTGGCCATGCATGCCTTGAAGGACATGCTGCTGGCGCTCAGGGAGCGGATCACGCTGTAACCTGCAGGCCGGGACCTCCCAAGTTTGAACTGGACTCCGTCAACGCTGAAGGGTACTACGTTGGGCGCACCGCACGCCTTTGCGCCGCTTCCGGCCCTCTGGAACGGCTGGTCCTGGAAATATCGGGACGTGCCAATAATTCCGCGAGTTTCTGAATATAATTAAAAATGAGAACTTATTTTATGAGAAAATACGGTCTTCGCTCAGTTTTGATGTTTTCCTTTCTTTTTTTCCTGATCGGCATTGGCCAGGCCGCGCAGATGGTCGACCGCATCGTGGGTGTGGTCAACGGCGAGATCATCACCTTGCAGGACCTGCAGCAGCAGATCCGCCTGGTCGTGGGTCAGACCCCTGATCCGGCCACGGCCGAGAAGATCGCCCCGCAGGTCCTCGACTCCATGATCGACGACATTGTCCTGCGTCAGGAAGCCCAGCGCCTCAATATCGTGGTCTCCGACTCCGAGGTGGAAAACGAGGTCCGGCAGTTCAAGGTCCGCCGGCGTTTGAGCGACGAGGATTTCGAGCGCTCCCTGCGCCTGCAGGGTCTGACGCCGGAGCAGTTCAAGGAACGCAGCCGCGAGGACATCGTCAAACACAAGATTCTCGGCTACATGGTTCGCCGCAAGGTCGTGGTCACTCAGGAAGAGATTGACGCCTATCTGGAACGCAATCGCTCCGAGTTGACCACGGAGCGGGTGGTGAGCCTGCAGATGGTCGTGTTCGCGGACAGACAGGGGGCAGACACCATCTGGAACTCCCTGCGCGGCGGTGAGATCGGCATTGACGAGGCCGTGGAGCGTTACTCCGTAGGCCCCAAGGCCGACAAGGGCGTCATGGCCGACGTGAACTGGCGGGAATTGGACGATCCGTGGCGCGAAGGTTTGCGCACCCTCAGTGTGGGCGAGGTGAGCGAACCCTTTCTCATCCAGGACAGATGGGTGATCGTGAAGCTGCTTGATCGCCGCGACGGCGAGCGGAAGGAGAGTGCGGCCGTTGACGAGGAAGTTCGGGAAGCCATCATGCGTCCCAAATTGGAAGAGCGTTTCAAGGAGTACATGGCTGGTCTGCGCAGCAAGGCCATCATCCAGAAGAAGCTGTAACTTGGGGTTTCGACAATCCATGCGTGGAGTTTCCAGAATATGGACCTGATTGAGATCGGAACAGCACTGCGCGAAGGGCGCGAACGCAAGGGCCTGACGGTCGAGGCGGTCGAGGAAAAGACCAAGATCGCCCCTTCGGTCATCGCCGCCCTTGAAGAAGGCAACAGCGCAAGATTTCCCCATCCGGTATACGCCAGGGGATTTGTGCGCAGTTACGCCCTCTTGCTTGGCCTCGACGCGCAGGAGTTGTGCGCTCATTTCAGCCGCGAATATCCGGTGCCCAAGGATACGGATCAGTCGGAAATCCATTCGCATCAGATTCGCGTCAAAATGCACGATTCCGGCAGCGTCGTGACAGCCGTGCGCATCGTGGCGATTCTGGGCATCCTGATCCTCGGGGGTATCGGTTGGTACGCTTACAACCATTTTAGCGCCCAGCCGTCCGAGGTTCCGCTGCCCGTGGAAGAGGTCGCTCCTCCCGTGGCTCCGACGGAATCGCTTCCGTCTGAATCGTTACCTGCTCCCTTGACCCAGATGCAGGAAGTGGCGGCCGCGCCAGCAGATCAGCCTGAAACGTCCATGTCCGTCAACGCCTCGGCAGACGAAGGTCTAAACGCCACCGAGCAGGCTCCGGCCGCCGCGGGGGAAGTCGCAGGCGCTGAGGCCCTTCCGGCACAAACGGAGCAGGCAGCTGAGGCGAAGCCGGTCGTGCAGGCGCAGGAGCCCCAGGCTCCCGCCGCTACAGGCAGGGAGCGCAACCTGCGCATTGTTGCCGATTCCGCGAGCTGGCTGCAGGCGAGGCCTGATGACAAGGTGCTGGATTATTTTCTGCGCAAGGGCGAATCGACCACCGTCACCTTCACGAAATCGCTGAACATCAAGTTTGGCAATGCGGGCGGGGTAAAGCTTGAACTCGACGGGCAACCCTATCCTTTCGACGGGGCTCTTGGCGAGGTCAAGACCCTGGTTATCGATTAGAGCCGGCGGGCCTCAAGTCCGGGATGGACGCATGGAATTTTCCGAAAAGGTTCTGGTGCTGCGGGTGGGCACCTTTCGTGAAGCGGACTGCTGGGTCCGTTTTTTTTCTCCCACCCACGGCCTTCTGACCGCTTTCGCTTTTGGCGGACGCCGCAGCCGCAAACGTTTCTGCGGCTGCCTGGACCAGCTGAGTCTGGTCCATTTTCGTGTCAGCCAGGGGCGACAGGAATACCTGTGCCTGCAGGAAGGCACACTTATAAACAGTTTCGGAGCCCTGAAGCGGGACCTGAAGAAGCTTGGCATGGTCAGCAATTGCGTGCGCTTTTTCGAATCTCTGCCCCTGACTCCTGATGGTTACGCCCCTGCCCACGACCTGCTGCTGGAGACTCTGGAGGCCCTGGACGAGGATCGCCCGGGGTCATGGTTCATTCCCCTCTTGTTTCGCGCCAAGATGGCCTTTTCCCAGGGCTATCAGCCGGATTTGCAGCGCTGCCGCCAGTGCGGGGGGGCTCTTGACGCCCATCACCGTGCCGTGTTCGCCGTGCAGGAGGGCGGGCTTTATTGCCTGCGCTGCCCGTCCGGCGGCGGGGCCAAAATTTCCACTTCCCGCGAAACACTGGGCCTGCTTTTCCGCCTGGCCCGTTCCGGTCCCAAGGAATGGGCGGACTGGGTGCCTTCGGCCCGGGTACGAGAGGAATGCGTCCACCTGGTGGACGCTTTTGTTCAATGTCATCTTGGCCTGACCTGCGAAGGCAACCGCTTCGTGCGGAGCTAGGCAGAATTGATTCCTTAAGGAGCTGTGCATGAATTTTCAGGACGTCATTACCAACCTGCAGCGTTTCTGGGCCGATCAGGGCTGTGTGCTGCAGTTTCCATACGACATGGAAGTCGGGGCGGGCACGTTTAACCCGTCCACGTTTTTGCGGGTGCTGGGGCCCGAGCCCTGGAAGGTGGCCTATCCCGAATCCACCCGCCGCCCCACGGACGGGCGTTACGGTGAAAACCCCAACCGTCTGCAGCATTACTACCAGTTCCAGGTCATCCTCAAACCATCTCCGGCCAATGTGCTGGAGCTGTACCTGGACAGCCTCGGAGTGCTCGGCATCGACAAGCACGTCCACGACGTCCGCTTCGTTGAGGACGACTGGGAGAGCCCGACCCTTGGCGCTTGGGGGCTGGGCTGGGAAGTGTGGCTCAACGGCATGGAAGTGACCCAGTTCACCTATTTCCAGCAGGTCGGCGGGATCAACCTGGAGCCCATCAGCTGCGAGATCACCTACGGCGTGGAGCGACTGTGCATGTACCTGCAGGAAAAGGAGTCGGTCTACGATCTGGCCTGGAACGATCACGTGACCTACGGCCAAGTCTATCACCAGGCCGAGGTGGAACACTCCAAATACAATTTCGACCACTCCAGCCAGGACATGCTCCTGGGGTTCTTCAATTCCTGCGAGGCCGAGTGCGCCAAGCTGTACGAAGCCGGTCTGCCCTGGCCCGCCTATGATTTCTGCCTGAAATGCTCCCACACCTTCAACCTGCTGGATGCGCGCGGCGCGATCTCCATCACCGAGCGGGCCAAGTACATCGCCCGGGTGCGGGCCCTGGCGTCGAACGTGGCCAGGCTTTACGTGGAACAGCGCGAGGCGATGGGGCATCCGCTCCTGAAATCCTAACCGTCCCCCTTTTTTTGAGGGTTTTTAGATAGGGAGTTTTTATGAGGCATTTTGTTCTTGAAATCGGCGTGGAGGAAATGCCGGCGCGTTTCCTGCCCCTTCTGGACCGGGAGCTGGCGGATCGTTTTGCGGCCCAGTTGTCCGAGACGGGCCTGGAATACGGCCGCGTGGCCACGGCATCCACTCCCAGGCGGCTGGTGGTCGATATCACTGGCCTGGCCGACGTGCAGAAGACCGAGCAGATCGTCGTGTCCGGCCCTCCGGCGCGCATCGCCTTCGACGCCGACGGCAATCCGACCAAGGCGGGGCTGGGATTCGCCAAGTCCCAGAACGTGGAGTTCGACCAGATCTACGTGGAAAAGACGGACAAGGGCGAGTATCTGGCTCTCAAAAAGACCGTGGGCGGGCGCACGGCCGCCGAGATCCTGGCAGAAGCCTGCCAGACGATCCTGCCGGGTCTGACTTTTCCCAAGAAAATGCAGTGGATGGGCAAGGAATGCACCTTTGGCCGTCCCGTGCGCTGGATTCTGGCCATGCTGGACGGTGAGGCAGTACCTTTCACTTTTGCCGGCCTCACGGCCTCCAATCAGACCCGGGGGCATCGGGTCATGGGTTCCGGGCCGTTCATCGTGCCCCATGCCGACGACTACGCTCGGATTCTTGCCGAGCAGGGCAAGGTTATCCTTGACGCCGCCGATCGCAAGCAGGCCATCAAAACTGAAGGCGACAGGCTTGCCGCCGAGGTGAGCGGCAGCGTGGAGTGGTCCGAAGCCCTGCTTGATCAGGTCGCCAATCTGGTCGAGACGCCCCGCGCCATGCTCGGCGGATTTCACGAAAAATTCCTGGAACTGCCCGCCGAAGTGCTGCTGACCAGCATGGAGACGCACCAGAAGAGCTTCGGCCTGCGCGGCGTGGATGGAAAGCTGCTGCCGTATTTTTTGACCGCCACCAACATCGAGTCCCGCGAACCGGCCCTGGTGCGCAAGGGCTGGGAGCGGGTGCTGCGCGCCCGCCTGGAGGACGCCCGCTTCTTCTGGGAGGCCGACTGCGCCGCGAGCTTCGACCACTGGCTGGAAAAGCTGGACAAGGTCATCTTCATCGGCCCCTTGGGGACTATGGGCGACAAGACCCGCAGACTCGAAAAGCTCTGCTCCTTTATCGCGGCAAGCGTCGCTCCGGAGTTGCAGTTAGCCATGGCTCGCGCCGGACGCCTCTCCAAGGCGGACCTGGTTTCGGAGATGGTCTACGAATTCGATGACCTGCAGGGCAAGATGGGTGGCATCTACGCGCTGCGCAATGGGGAAAGCCAGACGGTATCCCAGGCCCTCTACGAGCAGTGCCTGCCTGCCGGGCAGGACTCGGATCTGCCTTCGGGCATGCCCGGGGCCATCCTGTCTTTGGCCGACAAACTCGACAATCTGGCGGGGTGCTTTGGCCTTGGCATGGTGCCCACTGGCGCGGCCGATCCATACGCATTGCGCCGCAACGCCCTCGGCGCGTGCCGCATCATTCTGGAGATGGGGCTTAAAGTCGATATCTCGGTCCTGTTGCGCCAGGCTCAGCAGGGTTACACTGGTGTGACCTGGAAGTTCGGCGAGGACGAGGCCCTGGACAAGCTCATGGATTTCTTCGGGCAGCGCCTGCGCGCTTACTGGAACGGGCAGGGCATCGCGACTCTGGTCATCGAAGCGGCCATGGCCCCGGGTTTTACCGATATCAACGACACCTGGCTGCGGGTTCGCGCCCTGGCGGAATTCAGCCGCGAAGAGGATTTCGAAGCCTCGGTGCTGACCTTCAAGCGTGCGGCGAACATCATCCGCAAGCAGGGCGACCAGGATCTTTGCGGAACTGTGCGTGAGGAACTGCTCGAGGTGGATGCGGAAAAGTCATTCTGGGCCACCTTGCAGCAGGTCGAGCCGGTCTGGGCCGAGCTCGCCGCAGTCGCCGACTATCCGCAGATGCTGTCGCGCCTGCGTGTGCTGCGTCCCGCCGTGGACGGTTTCTTCGATGGGGTCATGGTAATGTGCGAGGATCCTGCGCTGCGAGCCAACCGCTTGAATCTGCTGTATCGTCTGGTTGGCACCCTGGGCCGTGTCGCCGATTTTGGAAAATTTCAGGTCTAGGCCGCTTCAAGGCTTGACAGATCTCAAAATCTTCGGCTAGTGACCCCGGATTGCAGAGGCATTTTGATGCTGACAGAAACACGCGTTTAATTTGAGAAGGAGTTATATTTTGGCCAATCACAAGTCTGCCCTGAAGAGACACCGCCAGAGCCTGAAGGCCCGTGAGCGCAACAGAATGATGAAAACCCGGGTGAAGAACGCAACCAAGGCCCTGCACGTCGCCATCGAGTCCAAGGACAACGATGCCGTCACCGCCGCTTTGAAGAACGTCACCTCCATTCTGGACAAAGCCGCGACCAAGAAGGTCATCCACTGGCGCACCGCAGCCAGAAAGATTTCCAGGCTCTCCGTGGCCTCGAATAAGAACTAGTTTCCTTACGCACCCAAGTTCAGTCACAAAAGCCCGTCATGATGCTGCATGATGGGCTTTTGCATTTTCTGGGGGGAGAATAGGACTCATAGGACCTAGGGGGCCTATGAGGGCCTTGCGATTGACACAGTCAGGCGTTCAAGCTATCGATTATCGTTCAATAGCCCTTGTTTTTTTGCCTTTTCACCATCATTTCGGGAGGTTTCCCATGAAAGCGACGAAATGTGTCGTTGCTCTTGTCGCATATCTGCTGGCTTGCGTGCCTGCCTTCGGGGGCGATGCCATCAAGATCGGCGCCATCCTTTCCGTGACCGGTCCGGCGTCCTTTCTGGGTGAACCCGAAAAGAACACCCTGGTCATGCTCCAGGAGCAGATCAACGCGGCAGGCGGCGTGAACGGACAGCAGCTCGAGGTCATTATCTATGACGACGAGTCCGATGTGAACAAATGCGTCATGGCCGCCAAAAAGCTCCTTGATCAGGACCAGGTGGCCGTGGTCATCGGGCCCAGCATCTCCGGCAACACCCTGGCCATCTCCAAATTTTTCTCCTCCGCCGAGGTGCCGCTTATCTCCTGCGCTGCCGCCGAAAAGATTGTGCGGCCGGTTGATCCCTGGATCTTCAATACGCCGCAGCTCGACCGTCACGCCGTGTCAAGGATTCTCATGGACGCCAGGGACAAGGGCTACAAGAGGCTGGCCATTCTGACCGTATCCGACGGGTATGGGCAGGCCGGACGCGCTGTGCTTAAGGAACTCGTCCCGGCTGAAGGTTTCGAGCTTGCCGCCGATGAGGTCTACGGACCCAAGGACACGGATATGACCGCGCAGTTGACCAAGATCAAGGGCGCAAGCGCTGATGCCATCATCTGCTGGGGCACCAACCCCGGTCCGGCGGTGGTGGCGCGCAACCGCGTGCAGCTTGGGCTCGATACTCCTTTGTACATGAGTCACGGCGTGGCCTCGGGCAAGTTCATCGAATTGGCCGGGGACGCGGCGGAAGGCCTTGTTTTGCCCGCCGGGCGCTTGGTGGCTGTTGATCAGTTGCCCGCTGACCATCCTCAGAAGCCCGTGCTCGAAGCCTATGTGGCCGATTACACCAAGGCCTTCGGCCCCCAGATTTCATCTTTCGGCGGTTACGCGCACGATGCCTTCGCCCTGGTCATGGAAGCCATTAAAATGGGCGGATCGGCCAAATCTGGCGACATCCGCGACAATCTGGAGAAAATTTCGGGTTTCGCCGGCACCTCGGGCGTGTACACCTATTCCCCCGAAAATCACAACGGCCTCGACGAATCCGCGTTCATCATGGTCACCATCGAGAACGGCACCTGGAAGGTCTTGAACTAACAACGCATCAATGACAAAAACGCCGGTGGAAATCACATCCGCCGGCTTTTTTAATGTGAGAACATGGATCCATCTAGCCTGCTGCAATATCTGATCACGGGGCTGACGCTGGGCAGCACCTACGGGCTCACCGCCCTTGGCTTCACCATCATCTTCAATACCACGGGCGTCATCAATTTCGCCCAGGGCGAATTCGTCATGCTCGGCGGGATGATGAGCGTCTACTTCATGCACGCTTTGGGGCTTGGCGAGCCCTCGGCCGTGGTGCTGGCTGTCCTCGGTGCGACCATGGCCGGGGCCCTGGTGGAACGCCTGGCTATCCGTCCGGTGCGGGACTGCCCGACCATCAACCTGATCATCATCACCATCGGCGTGTCCATCCTCATCCGGGGGCTGGCCATGCTGCTGTGGGGCAAAGACACCCATGTCCTGGAGCCGTTTTCCGGCAACCAGCCCATCATGTTCCTGGGCGCGGCCATCATGCCGCAGGCCATCTGGGTGCTGGCCATAAGCCTCTTTTTGCTCGCGGCCCTGAAGCTCTTCTTTTCCGGGACCATCCACGGCAAGGCCATGCTGGCCTGTTCGTTTGACTCCAAGGCCGCGTCCCTGGTCGGCATCGGCGTACAGCGCATGGTTCTGTTGTCTTTCATGATTTCCGCCTTTGTCGGGGCCGTGGGTGGGGTGATCCTGGCGCCCATCACCATGACCTCCTACGATGTCGGCATCATGCTTGGCCTCAAAGGCTTTGCCGCCTGCATCCTGGGCGGTCTTGGCAATCCGTTCGGGGCGGCTGCAGGCGGGCTGATCCTCGGTGTGCTGGAATCCATGGGCGCGGGGTTCGTCTCTTCAGCTTACAAGGACGCCCTGGCGTTCGTCATTCTGCTGATCCTTCTTTTCGTCAAACCCTCCGGGCTGTTTGGCCCCAAAGATTCCAAAAGGGTGTGAAGTGTCATATCGCAAGGACATGATCTGGCTGGCGTTTTTTTTCGGGGTGCTCATGTTCGCCCCGATGCTGCTGCCTAACAATTATTACCTGACGATCCTCATCCTCGGCTGCTTGCATGCCATGAATGCCGTGGGCCTGTGTCTGCTGGTCGGCCATGCCGGGCAGATCTCCCTCGGGCATGCGGGTTTCTACGGCCTGGGCGCGTACACCAGCGCCTATCTGAGCACCACGGTGGGGCTCTCCGTGGGCCTGTCCATGCTCTCGGGCGTGGCCCTGACCGTGGTTGTCAGCATCCTGGTCGGGCTGCCGTCGCTCAAGCTTAAAGGGCACTACCTGGCCATGGCGACCCTTGGTTTTGGCATCATCCTGTCCATCCTCTTCAACGAGACCGTGGACATCACCGGCGGGCCTTCGGGCTTCGTGGGCATTCCGCGCCTGTCCCTTTTCGGCTGGGAGTTGAGCAAAGACGTGACTCTGTACCGCGCCGTGGCCGTGATGCTGTGCCTTTTCGTCTGGCTTTCCTTTAATCTGTTGCACAGCCGTGTCGGCCGTGCGCTGCGCGCCCTGCATACTTCGGAGCGGGCGGCCGAGGCCATGGGCGTTGATATCGCCCGTTACAAGCTTCTCGTCTTCGTCCTTTCCGCCGCCTTCTCGGGCATCGCCGGAGTCCTCTACGCCCACTACCTGACCTTCATTGCGCCATCGTCTTTTGGCTTCATGTTTTCCGTGGAGATGATCGTCATGGTCGTGCTCGGCGGTATGCTCAGCGTGCCGGGAGCCATTGTTGGTGCGTTTTTCGTCACCGTGCTGCCGGAATTTCTGCGCGCCTTCGAGAACATCGAGATCCTGCTCTTCGGGGCCATTCTGGTGCTGTGCATGATGTTTCTGCCCGACGGCATGGCCGGAGGGTGGAACAAGCTCTGGGCCTGGGGCAAGGCCCGGCTCTCGGGGGCCGCCCATGGATAAGGCGATTCTCGGGTGCAGCGGCGTCGCCGTGCGATTCGGAGGGGTGCAGGCCCTGGCCGATATCCATTTCGCGGCCGAAAAAGGAGAGATCACGGCCATCATCGGTCCGAACGGGGCGGGCAAGACCACGCTCCTTAATGTCATCTCGGGCATGGTTACGCCGAGCCATGGGACCCTCTCCTTCGAGGGACGCGACATCACATCCCTGCCGGCACACAAACGGGCCTGGGCCGGGATGGTGCGCACCTTCCAGAATCTGGAGATCTTTTCCAACATGACGGTCCTTGAAAACGTGACCATGGGCTGTCACGGCCGTCTGACCGTCCCGGCCTGGCACAGCCTGCTGCGCACGCCCAGATCCCGGCGCCTGGAAGACGAGGTCCGCCGCGAGGCCCTTGACGCCCTGGAGTTCGTGGGCATGTCCGATCTGGCGCAGGCCACGGCCAAGGACCTGCCCTTCGGCAAGCAGCGCCTGCTCGAACTGGCGCGGGCCCTGGCGGCGCGGCCCAAGCTGCTGCTCCTGGACGAGCCCGCGGCCGGGCTCAACATCGCCGAGACACAACTTCTGGCCGACCTGATCCTGCGCATCCGCGACACCTACAATTTATCCATCATTCTGGTTGAACATGACATGGAGCTTGTGATGCGCATCAGCGACTCCATCCTGGTGCTGTGTTTCGGGCAGACCATCAGCCGCGGCACGCCCGGGCAGGTCCAGAAGGATCCCACGGTCATCGCCGCATACTTGGGCGGAGACGAGGATTGATCATGCAGCCCACACTTCTTTCACTCAAGAACATGGATGTTTTCTACGGCCGCATCCACGCCGTGCGCCGGGCCACCCTGCACGTGCGCCAGGGTGAGATCGTGGCCCTCATCGGTGGCAACGGCGCGGGCAAGACCACCATGCTCTGCACCATCTCCGGATTGATCCGGCCTGGGCAGGGCAGCATCATGTTCGGTGACGACGACCTGGTGCAACGCAGCCCCGAGCAGATCGTGCGCGCCGGGATATCTCATGTGCCCGAAGGGCGGCTGGTGTTCAGCCCGCTCTCCGTGGAGGACAACCCGCGCCTGGGAGCCTACACCCGGCCGCGCTTCCGCCACCGCGCCAGCATTGCCGAGGATCTGGAGACCATGTACTCCATGTTTCCGGTGTTGCGCGAACGCCGCGCCCAGGCCGCCGGGACCCTGTCCGGCGGTGAGCAGCAGATGCTGTCCATCGGACGGGCGCTCATGGCCCGCCCCAGGCTGCTGCTTCTGGACGAGCCGGCCATGGGCCTGGCCCCGCTGGTGGTCCGGGACATCTTTCGCCACATCGTGGAGTTGCGTGACCGGTTCGGCCTGACCGTGCTTCTGGTGGAACAGAACGCCCGTAGCGCGCTGAAGATCGCCGACCGGGGCTACGTGCTGGAAAACGGACGCGTCATCCTGCAGGGCACCGCCGATGAACTGCTGGCCAACCGTGATGTACAACGCGCCTACCTGGGCCGCGAGCTGGACGCTTGAAAAGGCCCGATTGCTGCGTTGCTGCGGCCAAAACGAGGCCTCACGTATTGGGATACGCTTCGGCCTCGTTTTGGCCTTGCGCCTTGCACTCGAACCTTTTCAAGCGTCCAGCGCATGGAAATTTAATCCGAGGTCATACGAATTGGGATACGCTTCGGCCTGGTTTTGGCCTTGCGCCTTGCACTCGAACCTTTTCAAGCGTCCAGCGCATAGTCCCGAAATTTAAGGGGTTATAGGGAGGACACAAGATGTACTGGCAGAGCGAATATGAATGCATGGAGCGTGGAGAGCTGGAACTCTTGCAGCTGGAGCGCCTGCAGGCCACCCTGAATCGTGTGGCGCGCAATGTGCCGCTGTACCGCAAGCGCTTTGCGGAGCTGGGCATCGACCCCTATGACGTGCAGTCTTTAGAGGACGTGAAGCGTTTGCCCTTCACCACCAAAGAGGATCTGCGACAGAATTACCCCTACGGCCTTTTTGCCGTGCCCCTGCGCGATGTCGTGCGCATGCAGGCGTCCACGGGGACCACGGGCAAGCCCACGGTGGTGGGCTACACTTCCGGTGACGTGCGCCGCTGGTCCGAGCTCGCGGCGCGCATTCTCACCGCCGGTGGGGTGACCAAGGACGACGCCGTACAGATCGCCTTCAACTACGGTCTTTTTACCGGCGCTTTCGGCGTGCATTCCGGAGCGGAGCTTATCGGCGCGTCGGTCATCCCCAGTTCCGGCGGTGACCCGCGCCGCCAGATTTCCATCATGCAGGACTACCGCACCACGGCCCTCATATGCACCCCAAGCTACGCCCTGCACCTGGCCGACACCCTGGATGAACTCAATATCAACAAGACGGCGCTCAGCCTTCGCTTCGGCCTGTTCGGGTCCGAGCCTTGGACCGAGGAGACACGCCGCGAGATTGAAGATCGTCTCGGCATCCAGGCCACGGACAACTATGGCTTAAGTGAAATCACGGGTGTGGCCGGGGAGTGTCTGGAGCGGGTCGGGCTGCACATCAACGAGGATCATTTCCTGGCCGAGATCGTGGATCCGCAGACCGGAGAAGTTCTGCCTGCCGGAGTCAAGGGAGAGCTGGTGCTGACCACTCTCACCAAGGAAGCCTTCCCGCTGATCCGTTTCCGCACCGGGGATCTGACCACCCTCATCGACGCTCCGTGCGCCTGCGGCCGGACGCTAAAGCGCATGACCCGCATTCCCGGACGCAGCGATGACATGCTCATCATCCACGGCGTGAACGTCTTTCCGGCCCAGATCGAGGCGGTCATCTCAGGTACGGGACTTACCGATCCTCATTACCAGATCGTGCTGGACCGGGTCGGGCACATGGATCTGGCCACCATCATGCTCGAAGCCCCGGAATCATTCTGCACCGACTCCATAAAGCAGTCCCAACGCATCCTGGAAAACGTGCGCATCCGCCTGCAGACTGAACTGGGCGTGGCCTTCGAGGTCCGTCTGGTGGAGCCTCGGACCATCGCCCGCGAAGACGGCGGCAGGGTCAACGACCGGCGCAAGATGTAAGGTATTCTCTCTTCCGCAAACAAAACGCCGAGCTTGGTTAGGCAGGACCTGGTTTTTTAAAGACATCTCCTCTGCCGGGGTTTAGTTTCATTATTTTAGCCCCAACAGCTCGAGAATACTGAAGATCACGAAGCGTGGATTGTGCCGGAGGTACCGCTTCCAGAGTCTGCGGGGTTCGATGCGCAGGCGGAACAGCCATTCCAGGCCCCGGTCCTGCATCCACGCAGGGGCCTGCGGAGTCGCGCCGGAATGGAAATCAAAGGCCGCGCCCACTCCGAGCATCACGGCTCGCACTCGTCCCTTGTGCTTGTGCATCCACAGCTCCTGCTTTGGGCAGCCCAGCCCGACAAAGAGAATGCGCGTACCGGAGGCGTTGATGTTCCGGACAGCGGCGGCGTCTTCCTCCTGCGTCAGCTCCCGAAAGGGCGGGCTATGAGAATAGGCAACACAAAGGCCGGGAAATTGTTGTCGCACGTTTGCGATCAACGCGGTCAGCACGTCAGGAGCTGCGCCGTAAAACCCCACCGGCAGCCCCTGCCTGGCGGCGGCTCCCAGCACCCGCAGCGTCAGGGTCGGCCCATAAACCCGATCCTTCAGGCCATGCCCCATCCGCCGCAAAACCCACACCAGCGGCATACCATCCGGTGCAACCAGATCCGCCCCATTGACCGCAGCCCTGTAAACCGGGTCATCATATGCCTCCATGACCACATGCACATTGGCCAGACAGACAGTCCTGCTCTCACCCCGCCCGGCCCAGGCAAGGATTGCGGCGGTGGCGTCGTGGTAGGTGGTGGGGTGGATGGTGGTGGCGAGGATCGGCATTAGAGTTTTAGGGTTTTACGTTTTAGGTTTTAGAGTTTTGATGAGGTTTTGGAGCATGGCTGATATTGTTTTGAGGTCGTTGATCAGTTCTTTCGCGCAAGACACTGGCAATGCTTCGATCTGTTGGGCGATATAAACTTGGGTCCTGAGTTCTGCTGCAGAACCTTTGGCAATATGCAGAAATCTGATGAATTCTAGTCTGCTGCCCCTCTCTGCGCCTTCGGCAATGTTTGAAGCAATGGAAACTGCCGACCTTGTCATCTGATCCTTGAGTCCGAAATCCTTACAGGCCCGTAACGCCTCATACATCCGTACAGCCAAGCGGCACGATTTCTTCCAAACCTCCAGTTCTTCAAAGGAACGATACGCCATCCAGTTATACACCCTCTGCTCAGCGAGCATCTCAAAAAGGTCCAAGCAGTTCACCAATCCCACACTGCATCGCTTAAACTCTAGAACTCTAAAACTCTAAAACTCTAAAACTCTAAAACTCTAAAACTCTAAAACTCTAAAACTCTAAAACTCTAAAACTCTAAAACTTAAAACTTTATTTCTGAATAACTCTCCCATAAATCCCCATCAAAATCTCATAGTTCCTCTCCGCCGTGTACTTGACTTCATATTCGCGCCTGGCTTCTTTACGCATTTGCGCAAGTTCCTCCGGGTGAGAAAGGAGCCAGTCAACTTTTGCAGCCAAATCAGATGGGTCACCGGGGCGGAAGTGGAGGCCGGTGCGGCCGTTGTCGGTGATCTCGCCGGTGGCTCCAATACTGGCCGCCAGCACGGGCGTCCCCGTGGCAAAGGCTTCGATGGCCACCCTTCCAAATGTTTCGTAACACTTTGAAGGAAAGACCAGAAAGGCTGCTCCCGACATCAGCATAGAGACGTCTTCCGGGTTTTGGGAGCCCAGATAATCCACGTCCATTGAATTTTTTGTCGCTCGCTCCACCTCGGCCCGCAACGGTCCATCCCCGATTATCTTGAGAGGCACTGGCCGCCCTATGAGGCTCCAGCCCGCCAGGAGTGTTGCGATCCCCTTTTCTGTCGAGAGTCGTCCCACGAAGAGGGCGTATCCCCCTCGTCCATCCCCGAAACCCGGATCGCGGTGGATAAAATTTGGCTTCACGGCCACTTTCTCCGAGGGAAAACCAGCCTCCAAGAATTTTTGACGCGCAAATTCAGTAAGAGCGATGTAGGCATCAACGTGGTGCCAGGTGCCCAGGCTTCGATGTAGAGTGAGCATTCCCGCAACGACAGTGCTTGCGGCTCGATTATTCCGGTAACATCCATGAATCGTCCCTCGCCAGGGAATACGCCTTAGACACCTCTCGCAAGGACGGCCGTCACGGAAAAATAGGCCATTCACACAGAGGAGGCGATAGTTGCGCAGAGACATTACCACCGGCACACCTTCGGCCTTGGCGGCGTGAAGAACTCCGGGAGAAGCAAGGGGAAATGTGTTGTTTATGTGTACAATGCGAGGGCGGAGCTTTCGGATTGCCGCTCGTGTCCGGCGATAGGCTTCCTGGTTCCAAAGTGTGGTCCAGGCCTGACGCCAGGTTGCCATGCTGTTCAAGTCCCTATTTTGAAAGATCAGGTTATGTACCGCGTGGCCCTGCTCACGGAGAAGAGACGCTTCGGAAGCGAAGCTTTGGTCCTCACCTCCGGGTTGCTGGTAATGGGTGTGGAGGATGAGAATTTTCATCGCGATATACGAAAAGAATTCGCGTTGGTTGGGCGCGCATCCGGATTCATCCGCATGGGATAGCGCACGGAGCCGTTCGCTACGGGTCGCTGATTGATCAAGCCGATTGCCAAGCCAGCCACCGACCAGAACCAGATTCCTCCCATCGGACCTTCAATATATACGTCGAAGGTTGCGTTGATCAGGGCGGCTCCCAGAAAGGTCATCACCCAAATGCAGGCGCCGGCTTGGAAGTCTTCGCCGAGGTGTTTCCACTTTTTATAACGTTTCCACAGCCTGTACAGGAGTGTTAGGAGGAACAATATCCAGACAGAAAAACCGGGAACCCCCATGCGAGCAAGGATCGTCAAATGCCCGTTGTGCGGACTGCGCAGGGACTTATCGGCAGTGACCTGAAACCCATCGTCGTCAGCAAGGTTCACTCCAAACCCTTTGCCCGTCCAAAAATAATCCCCATCGAAAGTGTACGCGATGATGGAATCCCACCATTCCAGGCGCCAATGTTTGGTTCCGGTTCCGCCATAATTGTCTACATCGGAGAATATGCTTTGAATATTTGTATACATTTGTTCGACGCTGATCACGCGATCCCCGCGCTTATATTCTGGCAGAATGTCGAACGCAGAGCCAAACGCGCTCAGCAGGACGAATAGGCCAATAACAAGTCCTGATGCAGCAACTCGTTGAAGTCGGGCGCAGTAGCAGGCAAAAGAGCTCGCAATAAGCAGGGCCAGAAATCCGCCGCGATTGATGGACGCTGCCACAAGGACACTGACGAGCCAGCAGGGTAGAGTAATCCACGTCGGCAGCATGGGCCTGGAGTTGGGCATTACAGGTGTCATGACAAGGATAAATGCTAGAATACCAGCAAGTTGTACGCCGACATCTCCCCCTTTGAAAACAACGATTGGCACCCCTCCTTCAGGCCCCCATGGCCATCGCAGAAGCATGTCGCCCATCGTAATGTAGATTAAAAAAGCAACTGGAATCCATACGACAAACCACCCCATGGTCTTCCCGTACCAGGATGCGATGGCATGTAGCGGCAATCCCTGGCGAACCAGATGGGCAACCGCCAAGGCAACCACCCCCCACGACCAGATCACACTGTCACGAAGTGTGTCGATTCCATAAGTTTCAACAAAGGGGAAAGTCCGCGCTGCTCCCCAAATTATGAACAAGAAAAGGAGAGCAACTGTGGGGTCCGTGATAAGCCGCAAGCAGCGTGGACGTAAAATGAGGACAAGAAATGCCGTCACAAAAATAAGGCTGTCTATATAAAACGGAGTGATGCCAATGTAAGCGAATCCTTTGTTTAGATATGCGTATCCAATGAGTGTAAGGCATAATAAACTTGAATAAAAATTTTCTATTATTTTCATTTACTTATTAAATAATATTTTATTAGAATTATTATATTCCTGTTAACAAATTATTTTCAGTTACGACTTTTCGAGAAAAGTAAAGAGCGGCCAGCGCATTGACAAACAGTAGTGTCAGGGCGGAGCCATCAAGACTATAAATCCACACTAACGGGATCCCAGCAATGATCGTGAACACGGCCAGCAGGCCATAGAGCCGTGCCACAATCTCTGGCCTCTCCATTGCTCGAAGCAGGGAACTAATGACCGCGACCACCGCCGCTGAAACTGGAGCGAAGCCGAGCCAGATGATCCAGTCTGAATCTTCCAGATATTTGCCCCCATACATCCACTCCATGAGTTTTGATCCCAAGGCGACAAGGAGGAGCCAATACGTCAGTGCGAAAGCCGTAAGCACTGCAAGGCTGGCCAATGCAAATCGTCTGAGCTTGCCCGGACTCAAGGCCCGCACCATCCCCGGCACCAGGAGTTGTCCCAGCGCGCCGTTGAAATGCAGAATGGGCATGAGCAGGTTCATGAGCGTCTTGAATCGTGCAGCAGCCTCAAGTCCATGAAAGGCGGGCAGGAGGAGGGAGAAAATATTCCCCGGCACCCAAGAAAAGAGTCCCGCCAGCAGGGCCCATCGGCCGTAGTTCCAGTGCAGGTGGCGCACGTCGTCCACGGTTGTGATTCGGTCGGACCCGGTCTTCATGCGCCTGCGGATAGCCTCGGCCGAAAAGAGTCCGGCCACGGCCATGGCCAGGAAGGTGCTGGTTTCGTTGAGGTGGTTCGTGCGCAGTAGAATCAAGGACAGGCCAAGATAGAGGATGAGGTAAAGCGCCCCACCCAGTGCGGCCAGTTGTGGTTTCAATAGCACGTAGGCCCCCCGACGTACCAGCCACAGGTAGAGCACTGTGGGGGCCGCGAGGGAAAGGCCCAGAAAGCTCAAGGCTATTTCCTGTGCCCCGCAGGTCCAAAAGCCCAGAGTCAGCAGGAGAAAGATGAAAGCTGCAAGCGCTCCAAAGCGCCAGTGAGAGCGTAAAAGGATCCGCTGGTAAGCCGCGAAGGACTCGCTAAAGCGTCCCGAGCCATAAACCAACATGGGCTCTGTCCAGAGGCCTGTATGCAGAGTGCCGAGCAGCAGAAAAACCGCATAGGCCACGGAAAAGGCTCCGTAGGCTGCCGGTTCCAGCCAGCGGGCCAGGAGGATGCTCGCCATAAAGTTGGTTCCGGCGAAGAGGGCCTGGTCGGTTACGGCCCAAAAGCCTTTTCCGGCCCAGTTTCTTAGGGCAGAGTATGACATGTGCGGTTGTGATAGGGAGTTGAGCAAAATTGATTTATGGTCGATGCGTGGTTGCGGTGTGACAATGAAACAGAGGTGATCAGTATGCGTTCGGGTTCACGAAGCCCCGACGGATCGTCATCCATAAGATCCACATATCAAAGGTCAGGGTCCAGTTTTCGATGTAATGGAAGTCGTGACGCATGCGTTGTTCCATCTTCTCGATCGTGTCCGTCTCGCCGCGCCAGCCGTTGACCTGAGCCCAACCCGTTATTCCCGGCTTGATTTTGAAGCGCCACATGTAGCCGGGCAGGAGCATGCGGAAGCTTTCGTCCTGGGCCACGGGGTGCGGTCTGGGTCCGACCAGGCTCATGTTGCCAGCCAGTACGTTGAAAAGTTGCGGCACTTCGTCCAGCGAAGTGCGGCGCAGCAGCGCCCCGAAGGGGGTCACACGGCAGTCGTTTCGGATTGCCTGGCGATAGTTGTGATCGTTCTCCGTCACATTCATGGTTCTGAATTTCCAGATCAGAATCTCTTTTCCGTCCAGGCCATAGCGCCACTGCCGGAAAAAAACCGGCCCAGGCGAGGTAATCTTGATGACCAGGGCGATGAGCATCATCAGCGGGCCGGCGATGATCAGGGCCAAGGTTCCAAGGACCAGGTCTTCGGCGCGTTTGAGAATTTCCTTGCGTATCGACATGGGCGAAGCGGAAAGGGCGATGACAGGTGTTCCGCCGACCTGAAAGGCATTCAAATTCATGAGTTGGAAGGTGAATATATCCGGGATGATGTAGAGATTGGCCGGACTGTTGAGGAATTGTTCGAGAATGTGGTGCATGCGCTTTTCGGCGCGCAGGGGCAGGGTGATGAAGACCATGGGCACGCGGCGTTCGTTGGAGAAGTGGACCGCTTCGTCGCAAGGGCCGACGATGGGCACGCCTTCGCATGTCCCGCCAATTCTGGACGGGTCGTCATCGAATGCGGCCACAGGACTGAGCCCCAGTTCCGGATATGCGTTCACGGTAGTTATCCACTGCCGGGCCAGATCACCTGCGCCGATCAGTACGGCCTGGCGTTGGTTGCGGCCTTGACGGCGATGGGCGCGGAGAAAAGCGCGGATGCCCCAGCGGAATCCAACGAGCATGGCCGCTCCGGCAACGACCCAGAGGCCGATCTGAACTCGCGAGAAGATGGCCGTGTATTTGATCGCCCAGGATATGAGCGTCAGGCAGATAAAGGTCAGAATCCAGGCACCGAGAACGCGGCGGGCTTCGATAATGAAAGGGCGCAGGCGCAGTTCGCCGTAGGCTCCGGTCAGTTCCGCTGCGAAGGAATACACGATGGCGCCGAGCAGGGCGCTGACGGCCAGGGCGGCAGGATCTCCTGCGGGATGAATGAGGTGGGCCAAGAGCATGGCGGCGACAATCGCCAGGAGTTCGGCGATGCGAGTCAATGTGGATACTCTTGATGAATAAGTCACTATTTAAAGACCTTGATATTGTTTTTCAAACCATGCATGAGCGTAATCGGTCACGGTAAAAATACATGAATATGGAGAGAAAATTTGTACTTATGAATACAGCCCGTACGATAAGATTATTATTCATGCATAAATGTCATGCTACATCACTAAAGCAGGCGTTGTGATCGATATCCATTGTCACTTGCTTTCCGGAATGGACGACGGGCCAGCCAGCATGGACGAATCCCTGGCCATGGTTCGCCTGGCTTTGGCTGATGGAATCCGGGGCGCGATCTGCACCCCGCACTGGCATCCGATGTTCTGGCCCAACGAGCGAATCGCCATTGCCATTGCCGTGGAAACGCTTCGACGGCGCTTGCAGGCCGAAGACATTGCTTTTGATGTCTGGCCCGGAAGCGAACTCAGCCTGGACGCGGATCTGGAGGCCGGGATCGCAGGCGGGCGTCTGGCAACCCTGAACGGCGGATCATGGGTGTTGCTTGAGTTGCCCGGTGCTTTCCCTCCCTCGGGAATCGACACCTTTCTCCTGAATTTTCTCCGGTCGGGTCACCGGCTTGTTCTGGCCCACCCCGAGCGCTATTCCTATATTCTGCGCGATCCTGTCCGGTTGCACGCCTGGGTCGAGATGGGAGTGGCCGTGCAGATTACGGCGGCCAGCCTGCTTGGCAGGCTGGGACCGGAAATCGCCACCCTCTGTCGCGTCCTGCTGGAGCACCGGTTGGTTCATTTTCTGGCCAGCGATGGTCACGGTGTCGAAAACCGTCGCCCCCTGTTGCGGGAGGCTTGCAGGGTTGCGGGTGAAATTGCGGGGATCGATCATGCCGTGCGACTGGTAGACACACACCCGCAGGCGGTCATCCGTAACGAGCCCTTGCCCTTGGCGGGTTTTAAGCCCCTGTCCCTGCCGAAAAAGCAACCCTGGTTCAAATTCTGGTGAGAATCCGCCCGGAGCCATGCGCCCGTGTGGGCTTTAGACCACGGTAATCCGCCGGCCATGCCGCCCCAAGTCATTTCCGCAAACACCTTCGCTACGAGCGAATAGTAGGCCGTCATTCCATTGGTAACAAACGCATGATTTATTTGCGCGATGTCGATGTGTTGCCGTGGCGCCATTCTGCCCGCAAACGTCACTAGTGCGGACTGGCTTCGCTATCGCCGCCACCGCCACCGCCACCACCTCCGGCAAGGGCCATGCCTGCTATGCCCAGAATGGCTAGGGCTCCCGCGCCGACAGCCAGAGCCGTCCCGCTGAATTCAGCCCCCGAACTCCCGGATCCGTAAGCCAAGCTCAGCGCGCGGCCCTCTGCCGGCTGGTGGTGGTTGGGGAGGAAGATGGCGTTGCCTGCGCGCACCACCTTTTGGCCGTCTATAGCGACGAGTTTGAGGGAGCCTTTGGTCATGCTCAGAATCGCTTTGTCTTTCTTGCTGTTTATCAGCAGGCTGCCCTTGAAAACTTCGTCGGAACTGGCCGGGACCAGATAGGTGTTGCTGTCCTCGGGGTCTTGAAAAGGAGTCCGGAAGGCCAGGGGTTTGGCGTCGGCGCGCATGACGAAGTCCAGCCTGCCTTCAATGATGGTGACGAGAAACCGCGTACTCCCTTCTTCAAATGAAAAGACCGTTCGGTCCGCGCCGATGAGTTGCAGCCCGTCGGCCTCTATAATGCATTCCCCTGTGCATGCCATGAGCTTTCCCGAAGGCACGGGCATTTCCTTGTCCACGACGAGGCCGCTGTCCACCAGTGTCACGGAATTCGTGGTTATCAGTCTGGGAGCCGAACCAGCCTCCGCCAGCAGAGGTTGCATGATCAGCATGGCCGAGACCAGTGATGCGAGGAGTTGTTGGATCATCATGGTACCTGCTTTGTTCGTATAGGGTGCGTCTGGCGCACTTGCGACCGGATTGCCTCGCAAATCCGGTCTGTTGTGAGGTGCTGCCATTTTTCTGGTCGTCGGGACGTTATCGAGTCGGTAGAAACCAATTTGTGCAGTAGAAGTCAATACTTACAATCTGGGTGTTGGTTAGGGTCGGGTTACGTATGATTATGTAGACGCTGAGTATCAGGACTCCTTAAAGCCAAGAAACAGCATCTTGAACAGGGGGGCTTGGAGCGTGGACCGGGCGCAACGAGCCGGAATATGGCGTGATAAGACTGGTGCACTACCGTGTCGGAGGGGTGTAACCGAAGCCGAAAATTCCCGTCCTCAGCGTCAGGCCTACTCCCTGGAAAAAGGTGCTGGCCGCGCTGGATTCCACGAAGATGACATCCCTGTCCCGGACTTTAAGTCCGTGCGTCTCATGCGACTGCAGGTCTTCAAGGGACAGTCTGGCCACCTCCCGCCTGCCTTTGCCCAGATAGCGAATGAGCTTGACGTCCTTGGAATCGGCAAAGGGCTGCAAACCGCCCGCGGCGACAACGGCCTCCTGCACGGACATTTGCTGGCGAATGGGATATGCGCCGGCCCTGCGAACCGCTCCATCGACATAGACTGAGCCCGCTTCCGGCACGTAGACGATATCTCCGCCCTTGATGCCCACGTTGAGATCCTGCCGTCCGTCCTTGATCATCTGGTCGAGATCGATCACCAGCGAACTTTCGCCGCTTTCGGCCTTGCGGCGGATCTGCACGGTTCGCCCTGCCGCGTCGCTCAATCCTTCGGCCATGGCGAGGACGTCCAGGAGATTCATTTTGGCGTAATAATCATATGCTCCCGGCTTTTTGAGCGCTCCCAGCATGGTGATTTTCGAACCGAACTGTTCCCTGACGAAAATGGTGACGTGCGGGTCCTGAAGATATTTTTCCCGATAAAGGCGCTCCACGTGCTGTTCGGCCTCGCGCACGGACAGTCCCGCGATCGCTACCGTGCTGAGGAGCGGCAGGGTCACGCCGCCGCGTGCGCCGACCCGTGTCTCGGTGCTCAGGTCGGGGGCGTCGAAGATGCTGATCTGGATGAGATCCCCCCCTCCGATAACATAGTCTTGGTAGTCGGGCGCGGCGGTAAAGGCCTCGCTGAATTTTCCGTTCAATTCGGCCACCTCCAGCGCGTTGTATTCCGTTGCGGCGGGGTTGGACAATTGATCGAGGTCGGTGGTGACCGCCGGGCCCCTGGCTGCGCATGCAAGGCACAGGCTTACGGCGGCCACGGGCAGCAGACGCGAAACGCCGGCTATTTTCCCGGTGCGGACGAGTACGCTCAGGAGATTCAAGGTTCTTTTCATGTCATGATCCATTGTATTTATAGTTTTTTTTTGAGGATTGCCGCGTTGTCGCCCGTACATGTCGCCCGGAGTCTCGCAGGATGCGTTCGACGCTTCCCCGGCCGTTGCTGGAGTATTTTTCGATGTTTCTGAATAAGTAATGGTATGAATTTTTATTCGCTTTTATATAAGCATTATTTGTAATAAATTTATCGCAAAATTATTATAAGTACTAGTTTATGTACTGGTTAAAGTTAATGCGATTGACAATTCTTGCTTGCAGTGGATAGGCGAAAAATGTTTGTTTAACCGTAACAAGTTTGTGTTGACAAGGATTTTGTGCATGAATGAAAAATGCTATACAGGATTCATTTCTTCAGGTTTGCGTCCATTATTTCATTCAAAGCAGTCCGCTATTCCATCGATGGAGACTTCAAATGCACTGTCGCAAGCGGAAGACGAAATTGATCTGTGGGGCTGTCTTGAAGTGCTCGCCAGGCGCAAGTGGCTCATTTGCGGTGTGTTGTTCGCGGTTTTCGTCTCCACGGTCATTTTCACCCTGGCCATGACCCCGTTTTACAAGGCCACGGGCAAGCTGGAGTTCACCCTGCAGTCGCCCAGGGTCACCAAGTTCGAGGACATGGTCGTTCCCCAGGCCCAGACCCGGGAGTTCATGAACACTCAGACCAGGCTGCTGGCCTCTGATTCTCTGGCGTGGCGAGTGATCGAGACCCTTGATCTGGTTCGAAGTCCACATTTCAACACGAAATACGTTGCCGACGGGGAAACTTCCGAAGGATTGCAAGCGGGCCTTCGCGACACGACTGGCGGCGCGTCGGGTTCGGGAAATGATGAACTGGATCGACGGGTCCGTAAGGCCGAGGTGCAACAGAGGTTGCTCAAGGTTTTTTCAGAAAGTCTGGAGGTCAAGGCGGAGCGAGACACCACCATCCTGAACCTGGCCTTTTCCTCTTCGGACCCGGCGCAGGCTCAGGAGGTGGTCAACACGCTCATCGGCTCCTTCATCGCCTGGCAGCTGGACAAGAAAGTCGGTGCCGCAGGTCTGGCCAACGAGCAGCTGCACAAGCAGGTCGAGGTGGCGCGGGTCCGTCTGGAAAAGTCCGAATCCGAGCTCAACGCATTTGCACAGAAAGCAGGCATCGTGTCTCTCGATAGTCGCATGAACCTCGTCTACAAGGAGCTTGAAGAGATCAACGCCGCCCTGGCCCAGATCCATGCCCAGCGACTGAGCAGGGAGGCCTTGGATGCGCAGGCGCGTGAAGTCGGCGTTTCGGCCCTGCCCATGGTCATCGACAACCTGCTTATCCAGGAACTGCGGCGTCAGTATGTCCAGCTTGTGTCCCAGTACGAGGAGAAGCTCGTCGTCTTCAAACCCGATTATCCCGAAGCCAGGCGACTGAAAGCCCGGCTCGACGATGTCGCGTCAAAGATCGACACCGAAGAGGGCAGAATTCTCGCCGGCATCCGCAACGACTACCTGGTGGCCCTCAAAAACGAGGAATCCCTGCGCGTGCAGGCCGATCTGGCCAAGACGAGAGCCCTGGATCTTAATGACCGGGCCACGCAATACAAGATCCTTGAGCGCGAAGTGGAGACGAACAAGGACATACATCAGTCCTTGCTGCAGCGCGGCAAGGAGATCGACGCCACGGCGGGCACGGATATCAGTAACGTCCAGGTCGTGGACCATGCTCTTCTGCCGGTGAAATCGGACAGGCCGCGCATCATTTTCAACCTGCTGCTGGCCGTTGGCATCGGCCTTCTGCTCGGCGTGGCCGCCGCCTTTGTGCTTGAGTTCCTGGATAACACGGTCAAAAGCATTGATGAAATAACCGATCGTTTCGGGATCGGCATCCTAGGCGTGCTTCCGGAAGCCGAGGAGCGATTCAGGGGCCGGCTGGACCGTTTGGTGGTTTCCGACCCCCGATCGGGATTCTCCGAGGCGATTCGCACCGCCCGGGTCTCCATCCAGCTCTCCACCGCCGCCGAAGGCGGCACGCGGACCCTGCTCATCACCAGCACCGCGGAAGGGGAAGGCAAGTCGACCATTGCGGTGAACATGGCTCTGGCCTTTGCCGCCGCCGGCGACAGGGTGCTCCTCATCGATGCGGACCTGCGAAGACCCCGGCTGCACAAGGTTTTTGAGGTGGATGCATCCGAAGTCGGGGGACTGAGCGAACTGCTGATCGCCAGCAAAAGCCTGGCCGACGTCGTGCGTGCTACCGGTTATGAGAATCTGTTTTTCATGCCTGCGGGATCGGTACCTCCTAACCCCGCCGAACTTCTGGCCTCGGAACGGATGCGCCGGAATCTGGATCTCTTGGTGGCGGATTTCGACCGTATCATCATCGACGGTCCTCCATCGGTGGGCTTTGCCGATGTGCTGGTTTTGAGCAGCCTGGTCAGCGGGGTCATTCTGGTGAGCACCATCGGCAGAACTCACAGGCAGGCGTTGCGCATGTTCCGGCGGTCCCTGCTGAACATCAACGCACCGTTGTTGGGCACCCTGGTCAACCGCCTTGACGTGCATCGCCGCTTCGGCGATTATTCCAAATATTACAAAGACTATTACCATCCTTACGCCTGCGCCGACGGCAGTCCCGAAACCGTGCAGGGATGTATCCGAAAATGGCTGAAACACGCCTGTGGGTTCTTACTCTCGGGGAGACGGCCGCAGGGAGGATCCGTTCCGCGTGAGAAAATGCCTGGCGCAAAACAGCCGAAAAATCGTGTCCATAAAACGCAATAGGGGAGCACTGCGCTGCCTTTGCGCCGCCTTGGGCGTCGTTCTGGGCGGGATGTTGCTGGTCTCGGCGTATTGTTCATCCCGTTTCGCCGTACGAGATTTGGAATTCGTGCTGAACAGCCCGTGGATGGATCCGTGGGCCCGGACCTGGCTCTGGCGTGGAGACGGGGCGAGGTTCCAGGAGCTGGACACAGCACGCGCCGTGGAGGCGTATTGGCAAGGGATTGCCCGCAACCCGCTCCTCTTTGACGGATGGTTCGCCCTGGCCCGCCTTGAGCGGCAGCGTGAAACGGGCTCGGCTGATGCGCTGCATGATTTCCTGATCGCACATGTGCCTGTCTCCACCACGTGGCGATGGCAACAGCTCCTGCTGGCCGCAGAGAGAAGGGACGAGCCCCGGTTTGCGCAGGCATTCAATTATGTGCTGCACCGCCTTGCCGAGTACCGGCAGGAGGCCGTGGAGGTCGCGCTTGGATTCTGGGGCGAGTGGCCCGCCATTCTCACGCATACGGATTGCAACAACAGGTGGACGCTAATTAAGGAGTGCATGGCGCGGCGGGCGGTCGATGCATGCATCGGGCTGTATCCGCTTCTGGAGGACGGCTGCGGCGCAAGCCCTGATCGCAAACAGCAGGCGGAATTCATCGAGTTCCTTTTCCGCAACAAGAGGTGGGCCGAGGCTGCCCTGGTTGGGCGGCGCGGCGGCCTGTTCCGGGATGGACCCGTCACCAACGGCCGTTTCGATTCCCCTCTGTCTGGAACGGCTTTCGATTGGCGGCTGACCAGAATTCAGGGCGTGGAAGCTCGGCGGGAAGCGAACAGCGACATGGCCGATAAGACCGGGGCTGGGCATGTCATGCGTTTTCATTTTCTCGGCACCGCCAATCTGCGCTACGAGCATCTCCGGCAGTACGTGCCGTTGCGGCCGGGAACAACCTGCGAGCTGCGTTTCTCCTGGATGGCGCGGCGGCTGACCACTGACCAGGGCCTGTATGTGGAAGTGCGAGGCGAGGGCTGCGAAGGGTTGTCCGCCCGAAGCCCCGCGATCACCGGCAGCCGGGACTGGAACGAGGAGAGGCTGGTCTTTGATGTTCCTGACGGATGTCTGATGGCCAGGATAGTGCTCAGACGCGACCAGAGCCTGAGATTCGACGGCAAAATCGCGGGAGACGTTTGGCTCGATGACGTGGAACTGGTTGAAAGGCAGGATCTGCACATAAAGAGCGATGCCGACCCTCTTTAAGGCCGGGGGCGGGTGACACAGATGTCAGAGCGAGTTTAAAATAAACCGGGAGAGGCCCTGGGCTGGGAACCGCTATTATACCCTTATAACAGCCCGGGTCAGCGGCCAGCGGGCGCGCCGAGATGAACCGTTCCCGCCGCTAGACGGCTGATTGTAAGGGCTTAACCTCGCTTTCCTTAATAATCCCCTGTTCCGAGATGTGGAGGTGGAAAGTTGCGATGATCACCGCGGTCAGTTGATTGACCGGGATGGCGTTGTTGAACTCCACCCAGCCGTGCAGCAGGTACCCGCCCAGGGCCGCCAGGGAAGCTGCGGCCAGGAGCAGGCGGCCGGAATCCATGGTCTTGCGGACGCGCCACAGCCGGGCGGCCCGCCAGCACCAAAGCCCCCAGATGCCCGCAATGAGAGCGCCTGCGGCAGGCAGCCCCAGTTCCACGGCGGTTTCGAGGTAGTCGTTGTGGGCATGGCTGGCCCGCTGTCCGGGACCGAACGCGTTCTGATAGGCGCGGCCGACTTCCGGATAGGTGCCAAGGCCCGTGCCGGTCAGGGGATGGTCCAGAACAGCTTTCCAGCCATCCTGCCACAGTTCCATTCTTCCGGTCGCGCCGTGCTCGATCTGCTGGAACCGGTTCGCCAGACCTTCAAAGCCGATGGCCGCACCGTACCCGAGCATGATGACTCCGCATGCCGCCACAACGCCTGCAACCTGATTTCGTCGCAACCCGGCAAAGAGGTAGAGCAGGGTGAAGGAAAAGAGGGCCGCCAGAATGCCGCCCCGTGACTGGCTGAAGACCAGGGCGAGGATGACCAGGGCCAGGCAAAAGATGCCCAAGGCCTGCTTCTGCAAGAGGATCAGCGCCTGTTCGCGTTTGCCCAGGATATGATCCGTCTTGCGCGGAGATTTGAGGATTAGCAGATAGGCCAGGAGCAGGGGCCAGATAAGGCCCAGAAACGCAGCAAAGTGATTGCGGCTAATGAACGTGCCGCGTGCGTAGCCTCTGTAGGCCTGTCCGGTGGCCGCGTGGGTGTCCCACAGCACGCCGACGAAAGGAAGCAGGGTCTGCATGATGCCGTACAGGGCCTGCATCCCGGCCAGGGCAAAAAGGAAATGCAGGAACCAGGTCGGAATTTTTCCCGCGCGGAAGTTCAGGGCCAAGCTCAGCAGCACGGCGAGCATAGCCAGGAAGAGCCACCACGCAAGATGCGTCAGGGTTGCAAGGGGATCGTAACTGATGGCCGTGCGGGAGATGCCACCGAATTGAAGCAGGGCGCCAGACCACTGTGCCCGGACCGGCGAGAGGATTTCGAGCAGTGCTGCGGGGAGCGCGATGGTCTGCAGCAGCGGCGCGAGCATAAGGGCGCACGCCACGACCGCGAGGCGCTTCAGATCCTTTCCGGGCGCGGGGAGCCCATGCCGGAAGATCCAGGCTCCGAGGCAGATGAAGAAAAGTCCGGCTACGCCTTGCCAGATCCAGGCCCTTGCGCCGCCAAAGAAAAAAGCCAGCAGCAGGATGGGCGAAAGGATCAGGACACGCAACGACCCCTCTTCGCGATTTCTCCCCAACCAGGTCGCGGTGTCGCAGTCATGCTTCCGATTTCGTTCATCAGAGGTCATGAGAAATCTCTTCGCAGCCTGGATGGGCCGGCAACCGGGCGAATCTTTGGGCGGCAGGTTCCTGTGCGCCGCCCGAAGACTCTTTCGCGTTTCGCCCCTGCAAACATGGGAGTTATTTCAGCAACCGGTTGATTATATCCTTGTATTTCTTTTCGATGACGTGGCGTTTTTTCTTGAAGGAGTTGGTCAGCTCCTCGCCGAGGGTGAACTCCTTGTCGAGGAAATGGATGTTCTGGAGCTTTTCGTACGGTTTGAAGCCTTTCTTGGGGTTCAAAAGCTTGTTCATCTCCGCGCGCAGGCGGTCAAGCAGTTGCTTGTCGCGCAGCGCTCCTTCGGTTTCCCCAAGGACCTGATTGTACTTTTCCTTGACGAACTCGCGCAGTTTTTCCAGATCCGGGACGATGAGCGCGCCAAGTCCCTTCTTGTCCTGGCCCACGAGCACGGCGTCCTGGACAAAGGGGAACATGGACAGTGTGGCCTCGATGTTGGTCGGGTCGACGTTCTCGCCGCTGGCCAGGACGATGATCTCCTTGGCCCGGCCGGTGATGACCAGTTCCCCGGTCAGGGTCAGACGGCCCAGATCGCCGGTGCGCAGGAACCCTTCGGGGGTGAAGGCGTTCGCGTTGGCTTCGTCATTCTTGTAGTAGCCCTTGAAGACCTGGGCTCCGCGAACCTGGATCTCGCCTTCGATGCCGTTGGGCACCGGTTCTCCCTGGTCATTGACGATGCGCAGGTCGGTCTCGCCCACGGCGGGGCCGATGGTGCCGAAGACATCGCAGTTGAATCCGCGTCCGGCGATGCCGGGGGAGCATTCGGTCATGCCATAGGCGTTGATGATGCGGATGCCGATGGCGTCGATCCATTCATCAAGATAGGGGGGCAGGCTGCCGCCTCCGCTGATGGCGCCCTTGAGCCGGCCGCCAAATTTTTCCTGCACGAGTATCAGCTTTTTCTTGGCGAGCAGGTTGGGCAGAAAGAGAAAGATGTTGCTGACCAGGGCCTGGACTTTGTCCGCAAAACGCAGGTGCCAGGCCCTTTTTTCAAAAACGGGCAACTGATCGCGCAGCACGCGCGCGTTGCGGCGGTAGGCGGCGGACACGCGCACCAGCAGGTTGAAGATCTTGACCTTTTTGGGGTCTTTTTTCTTCAGCGCTGCATTGATCTTGGAGTACAGGGATTCCCAGATGCGCGGCACCGTGGCGACGAGGGTGGGCTTGTAGGACTCCAGATCCGCGGCGAAGGTGCGGATGGACGAGTAGACCAGGCAACTGCCCTTGGCGACGTGAATATATTCGGCCGTGCGTTCGAAAATGTGCCAGGTCGGCAGGATGGAGACCCACACGTCGTCGGACTCCAGACGGATCAGCGGCGGCAGGGTGCGTATGTTGTGCATGATGTTGTCATGGCTCAGCATGACCCCCTTGGGCGTGCCGGTGGTGCCCGAGGTGTAGATGATGGTCAGCAGGTCCTCGGAGGTGATCTTGTCGGCCAGCCCTTTGAACCATTCGATGTCCCTGGGTTCGATGGAGCGGTCTTCGAGAAGTTTTGAATACGAGGTGGTCTTGTCGAACCAGGAATGTTTCTCGGAGCCGGCGACGATGAACACGGTCTTGAATTTCAGGCTTTTGATCAGCGGCTGGTATTCGTTATACAGACTGTCCGTCTCGATGACGAGAAATTCGGAGTCGGAATGACCGACGATGAATTCGATCTCGTTTGGCGGCGTGTCGGTGCCGCGCGGCACGCTGACCGCACCAAGGGCCTGCAGGGCCAGGTCGGTGACGATCCAGGAGTAGCGGTTGTCGGAGAGGATGAAGACTTTGTCGCCCTTGCGAACCTTGTTGTCCTTGAAGGCCCGGGCCAGGATAAGCACGTCCTCGAAGAATTTTTCGTAGGTGACCTTGAATTCGTCTTCGCCCACGCGGTAGACGAAGGCGGTGTTGTCGCGGTGCTGCGCGCAGCTTTCCAGAAAAGTATGAAAAAACGTTGGTGGAAAGGGCATTGAAGGTTCTCCCGGTAGGAAATGGATCGGGTCTGCACAGTGTTCTTCCGGTGATTGCTTCGGCCGGAAGAGCCGCCATGATCGTTGATTGGTCACCGCTGAATAATCCGGAATATGTATGACAAGCCCGGTTTCAAATCAAGAGCTCTGATCCGGGCTTCCAAGGCGCTTAAGTCTCTGTTATCCGCACCCGATGCGGGCGCTTTCGCGCTTTCGCGCCGTCAAGCCTGGGGAGGGCCGATGATTCTCGACAACACACCGTATTCCTTCGACCGTGTCGTGCGCATGGCCCTGGCCGCCGGACTGCTCTGGGGCATCATCGCGGCCCTGGGATATTTAAGCGACGTGCTCATCCCCTTTGCCGTGGCCCTGCTCCTGGCCTACATCCTCAACCCTCTGGTGCATCGCGTACAGGGCGTGGTGAAAAACAGGGGGGTGGCCGTAGGATTGACCCTGCTGTTTTTCATCGCCGTGGTCGGGGGGCTGTGCTGGGTTGCCATTCCGCTCATGGGCAGCGAGGTGGCGCACATGGGGCGGCTGATTTCCGACCTGGTCAGCAACTCCCGGCTGGCCGAGGAGGCCGCCACCCGCTTGCCGCCGGACCTGTGGCTGGCCCTGCGTGACTATTTCAACACGCCTGAGGTGCGCGACTTCTTCCGCACCGACAGTTTTGTCTCCATGGCCCAGGCCGCCTTGCGCAGGATTCTGCCGGGGCTGATGGGGATCATCAGCGGCACGTACAGCGTAGTCATGGCCCTGGTCGTACCGGCCGTGGTCCTGTTGTACCTCATTTTCCTGCTCATGGACTTCCAGAAGGTGCGGGTGGCCTGGAAAGAGATGGTCCCGCCGCAGTACCGCGAAAATGTTGTCTCCTTCGTGGAGGAGTTCGACCTGGCCATGAACCGCTATTTTCGCGGTCAGACGACCATCGCGGGCATCCTCGGCATTTTCTTTGCCATCGGCTTCTCCCTGGTCGGTCTGCCCATGGGCATCCTGCTCGGGCTCTTTGTCGGTTTGCTCAACCTTGTGCCCTACCTCCAGCTTCTTGGCCTCATCCCTGCAGTGCTTCTGGCCGCCATTCACGCCCTGGAGACCGGACAGTCCTTCTGGGTGGTCATGGGCCTGACCGGTCTCGTATTCCTGGTCGTGCAGATCATCCAGGACGCGGTGCTCGTGCCGCGCATTCTGGGCAAGGCCATGGGCCTGTCCCCGGCGGTGATGCTCCTGTCCCTTTCGGTTTGGGGCAAGCTACTGGGATTGCTCGGCCTCTTGATCGCCCTGCCCATGACCTGCCTGGTGCTGGCCTATTACCGCAGGTTGGTGCTGGCCCCGACCGAGCCGTCCCTGATTGTCGAGCCGGGACGGGAGGGCGGGCCATGAACATGCGCCATATGCGAGATTTCCTGAAGGACGACCTGCGCCTGCAACTCGATTTCTCGCGCTCGGATCAGAACCGGGGCATAGCCCCCCCGCCGGTGCAGAAACCTGTTCGCGAGGGTCAGGTGGTCGTTTCCCTGCCGGGTGATGCGCAAACGGCCTTTGCCGGGCGCATCGACCTGGTCCGCGCCCTGGCCGCACGCAAGAGTCACCGCGCCTGGCGCGATGAGTCCCTGACTCCCGAAGAGTTGGGTTTTCTGCTCTGGTCCGTGCAGGGCGTGCGCAAGAAGGGCGGTCCGGCCAGCGTGTTCCGCACCGTGCCTTCGGCGGGGTGCAGGCATGCCCTTGAAACCTATGTGCTGGTCAACAACTGCGACTCTCTGGAGCGGGGCGTGTATCGCTATCTGCCCCTTGATCACGCTCTGGTGCAGGAAAGCCCGGCTGGCGTGGATTTCACTGCCCGTCAGCACGAGGCCGTGCTCATGCAGACCTTTGTGACCAAAGCGCCCGTGGTGCTGGTCTGGTCGACCCTCCCGTACCGCATGGAATGGCGCTACATGGAGGCCGCACACCGGGTCATCGCTCTTGACGCCGGACATGTCTGCCAGAATCTGTATCTGGCAGCGCAGGTCGTGGGCTGTGGCACGTGCGCGGTGGCCGCCTTTCATCAAAAGGCCCTGGACGAGCTTCTGGGCGTGGACGGCGAGGATGAGTTCGCCCTGTATCTGGCCCCGGTTGGCAAGGTCTGATGGCTTACGCCCTGGCGTTTGTCGTGCTGATCGCGCTCATCGCCGGACCGGGGCTGTGGTCCCGGCATGTGCTGGAGCGGCATGGCCGGGACGAATATTTTTCCGGTACCGGCATCGACCTGGCGCGGATTCTGGTGCGGGACCTGAATCTTACGGATGTGCGCGTGGAGACCACGGAACTCGGGGATCACTACGACCCCAGGGACAAGGTCGTGCGCCTGAACCCGGTAAGTTCAGGCAAGCGTTCTCTGACGGCTGTGGTCGTGGCCGCCCACGAGGTGGGGCACGCCCTGCAGGATCAGTCCGGGGACGGGCTGCTGCGTTTTCGAACCAGCCTTGTCATGTTCGGGGTCTGGGCCGAGCGCATCGGCGCGGCGGCCATCATGATTGCGCCCTTGCTGGGCGCGGCCCTGCAGGTGCCCCTGATTGGCCGCATGCTGCTGGTCGCGGCGGTGCTTGTGCTTGGCATTCCGGTACTCATCCATCTGGTGACCCTGCCCGTGGAATTGGACGCGAGCTTCAACCGCGCCCTGCCCTTGCTCCGGACCGGCAAATACATCCCGCAGGAGGACGAGAGGGCGGCCCGCAAGATCCTGACGGCCTGCGCCCTGACCTACCTGGCCCAGGCCCTGGCCAGCATGTTCAACATCCTGCGCTGGGCCCGAATTTTCAGGCGCTAGATTCCTTTCTGGACAATACGTGTGATTCTCCCTACTAGTCGGGGCGTCCGAACAACCAACCCGCTTTCCCCCAATCCATGGCACTCATCAGCGCAAGCAATATCTCATTGTCCTTTTCCGGTCCGCTCCTGCTGGACGGTATCAGCCTGCAGATTCATGCGGGCGAACGCACCTGTCTCCTTGGCCGCAACGGCGAAGGCAAGTCCACGCTCATGCGCATCCTGTCCCGCGAGATCGTCCCGGATTCCGGGGAGGTCGGGCACAGCAAGGGCATCAGTGTGGGCTCTCTGCCCCAGGAGGTTCCGGCGGACCTTGCCGGAACGGTCTACGACGTGGTGGCCTCCGGCGCGGGAGAGGCCGGGCTGTGCCTGGCGGCATTGCGCCGCGAGGGACAGGGCGACGCCTGTGTCGATCCGGCGCTGCTCGCTCGCGCGCACCGCATGCTCGACGAACAGGCGGGCTGGAGCCTGACCCGCAAGATCGACACCGTGGTCACCCACCTGGGCCTGGACCCCGAGGCGCAGTTCGCATCCCTGTCCGGCGGGGTGAAGCGCAAGACCCTGCTGGCCCGTGCCCTGGCCGGGGAGCCGGACGTCCTCTTTCTGGACGAGCCGACGAACCATCTTGATGTGGACTCCATCCGCTGGCTGGAGGAGTTTCTCGTCAAGCAGTCCCGGACCCTGTTTTTCGTCACCCACGACCGCATGTTTCTGCGCCACGTGGCCAACCGCATCCTCGAACTGGACCGGGGCGTGCTGGTGGACTGGGCCTGCGATTACGACACCTTCCTGCAGCGCAAGGAGGACGTGCTGGCCACGGAGGAGACCCTGTGGCGCAAGTTCGACCAGAAGCTCAAAGAAGAGGAGATATGGATCAGGAAGGGCGTAAAAGCCCGCCGCACGCGCAACGAGGGTCGCGTGCGCGCCTTGAAGGCCATGCGCGCCGAGCGCAGGCAGCGCCGGGAGCGCACAGGTGCGGTGTCCATGCTGATCCAGGAGGCGGGCAAGTCCGGCCGACTGGTGCTCGAAGTGACGAATATTTCCTATGCCTGGGGTGATGCCCCGGTCATCCGCGATTTTTCTGCCAACATCATGCGCGGCGACAAGGTCGGCATCGTCGGCCCCAACGGGGTGGGCAAGACCACGCTTTTGAAGCTTCTGCTCGGCGATCTGGAGCCGCAGAATGGCACGGTCCGACAGGGCACTCATCTGGAGGTTGCCTACTCGGACCAGATGCGCACCCTGCTCGACGAGACCAAGACCGCCCGCGAGATCGTCGGCGAGGGCTCGGACTACATCGACGTCAATGAGAACCGTCGCCACGTCATCGGCTACCTCAAAGACTTTCTCTTCACTCCGGACCGGGCTCAGACCCCGGTGAATCTCTTGTCCGGCGGCGAACGCAACCGTCTGCTCCTGGCTAAGCTCTTTACCCGTCCCTGCAACGTGCTGGTCCTCGACGAACCGACCAACGACCTGGACCAGGAGACCCTTGAGCTTCTGGAGGAACTTATCGGCGATTTTCCGGGCACCGTGCTCGTGGTCAGCCATGACCGCGAATTTCTGAACAACACGGTCACCTCCTGCCTGGTCTTCGAAGGACAGGGGCGGGTGGTGGAGTATGCCGGGGGCTATGACGACTGGCTTTTGCAGCGGCCCCAGATCGAGGAACCCGAGCCGGTCCAGTCTCGGGCGGCGAAGCTCAAAGTGGCCAAAGCCCGCAAACTGACCTACAAGGAAAATCTGGAGCTCGACGCCCTGCCCGAACGCATCGAGGCGCTGGAGGCCGACATCGCGGCCCTGCACGAGCAGATGAACGACCCCGAATTCTATTCCAACGATCACACCGTGGTTGCGGCGGCGGCCGCCCGGCTGGAGGTCCTGGAGACCGAACTGGACTCCCTTTTGACCCGCTGGGACGAGCTGGAAGAGCTGCGCATGCTGTGCGAGTCCTCATAAGGATACACATGGACATCACCCTGACCACCCCGGCCCTGCTTTTTTCGACCATCTCCCTCATCCTGCTGGCCTACACCAATCGTTTTCTGGCTCTGGGCAGCAGGATCAGAACCCTGTATGACCGTTATCAGGACAGCCACGGCCCGTCCCTGCTGGCCCAGATCGAGAGCATGCGCCTGCGGGTGAACCTG
>Ga0180017_100055_pt1 | contig 45563 bp, 49 predicted proteins | sample KR46_S_MetaG_FD_129674 | JGI IMG/M metagenome (GOLD analysis project Ga0180017, IMG submission 129674) | Groundwater microbial communities from the Olkiluoto Island deep subsurface site, Finland - KR46_S_MetaG | ecosystem: Environmental > Aquatic > Deep subsurface > Groundwater | place: Finland...
AGCCCGCCGGCGGCGAGCTTGTCCGAATCGTAGGTAAGGGTTGGGCCCTTTATCGGCCGTATGGGGTTATCCGGCGCGTCGGCTGCAATGAATGGAATACTCCTGGTCAACAGCATTACAGCCAACACAAACAGGATCAGCCCGGCACCGGCCAGGGCGAGCAAGTTTCTCTTGGACATCAGCGACTCCTTATCAGGAGTATGACAGTCACATGCAGGTTCTATATGGTAGACGCGGAGACAACAGCCTCGGTTTCAAATACTTGTTCGAATAGGTCAACTAATGAACAGCGTCTCCAGTATTTTACCACAGAAGGAGCGTTTAGACCGACTGGAAAGTAGTGTAAATGATGGCCAGAAGGTCTGCGGCCTGAGTATACTAGAGGTAAGGATTCCTTTCCTTGATCAAGGAGTGTTGTTCTATGGGATACGAAATCGTACGATTAACCTCTAAGGGACAAATGACGATTCCAGTTAGTATCTGCCGTCAGCTTAGGCTGAGAGAAGGGGACAACTTGATTGTTGCCGTTGAGGGAAATACCATCCGGTTGCAGAAACTGGAACCGGTGCGTCCCCTGGACGAAAACGATCCGATATGGGGGCTTATCGGCAGCGGCGAGAGCGGGTTGAGTGATGTGGCCGAAAATCACGACCGCTATCTGGCTCCCTGTTAGAACTCCCTGGGTTTGCAGATGATCTCCCGGATCTTGGTCTTGAAGAAGTGCTGCGAGTGGGCCGGGCTGATCACCACGGCAGTGTCGGCACCGGTCGCGGAGCCGCCGACCGCAACCACGTCTTCCCCGGGGGTGACCAGACCGGCGTCGGCAGCCATGCCACAGATCTCGGCACAGACCTTAACCCCCTGCCCGAACATGCGCAGGGTGGTGGCCACGATCTCAGCCGGGTAGACCCCCTGGAACTGAAAGCGCAGCGCCCGGTCCAGCCCGGCCATCAGGTGGGTGGTGGTCAGGACGGCCACACCGCGCTCCTGCAGTTTCCGCCGCATCTCGGCAGGCAACTCATCCTCGCCGGGCTTCGCAAAACCCACTTGGTGAGTGACGCAGACGATCTCCAGCCCACTGTCCAGGAACAGCTCGGCCGTACGCCCAGTGCAAGAAGCGACTACGACCTTCTTGATGCCCAGTTCCTTAGCCCGCTCAACGGTCAGCCGGACGGTTTCCGCCGTGTTCTGTTCACCTTTGGTTTCGAAATACATTTCATTTATTCCTTTCAAGAAATTAACTGATTGGGTTCGCATCAAAATAGTCGCGGGGTGTACATACCAAGACGCCCTGTATGAATTGCCCCCGTAGACTGCCGAAGTGGCGTAGATCGCCGGTTAATAAGTGGGTTGCCCGCGCATTGATTGCCGCAGCCAATATCGGTTTATCCTTCTCAGGAAGCCTCAGCAGCTCAGCAAATGCAAGATGGGCCTCGGCTACGATTGCCATTGTGCCTATCAGTTCTGCTAGTTGAGCCCGATGCCTGGGCTGAAGGTTCCGGCGAGCTTCCTCTACAGCGTAAGCTGAGCTCAGCAACAAACATCTGCCTTCACGAGCCCAGTTCCATAGTGTTCTTAACCCTTTACTGCCATATGCAACCGAAAAGAGTGCATTTGCATCGAGAAAAACACGATCCATAACTATTCCTTAGCATCCGAACGGACAGCATTCGGATCCAGCCCCATTTTACGAATCTCTTCTTCCGCCCATCGCATATCATCATCAGATACTGCGTTATTCAGAAGAAATTCAGCCTTCTGGATCGGTGAATACGTTTCGACCGGCAAGGCAACAGCCGGACGCAACAAGATACCCTCCGGTGTAGGTTCGGCCACTATTAGGCTTCCCTCATCCATACAGTACTGACGTCGAAGTGAGGCTGGGATTACAATCGTACCCCGTCGTCCCACCTTCGTTGTTTCTGAAGCCAAGCTGACCACCTCCTATAATCAGTATATCCGATTTTCAGACATTTGCCATATGGTCTTCAGTGTTTTTTCTTGGCAGAAAACACAGCCCCGAGCTGTGGGGCCCGGGGCTGTAGGTGTTTATCAACTTTTTAACTTTTTAAGTCTGACCCCTAGCCGACGCGCTTGAAGATTTTTGCTTCTTTGACCTGAGGCAGGAAGTTCATCATTGACAGGGCTCGTCCGGTACCTAGGGCCACGCTGCTTACCGGGTCTTCAGCCAGGAAGGCCGGGAGTCCGGTTTCGGATCTGATGAGATCGCACATTCCGTTTAAGAGGGCGCCGCCGCCGGTGAGGATAACGCCCTTGTGGACAAGGTCTGCCGCCAGTTCGGGAGGGGTGTGCTCCAGTACTTCCCTAGTGGCATGGATTACGGCACTGAGCGGTTCCTGAATGGCTTCCCAGATCTGGTATGTGGAGACGGTAACCGACTGGGGCAGCCCGGTCATCAGATCGCGCCCACGAATGTTCATTGTACGGTGTTCTGTCTTTGTAGGGTGAGCGCTTCCGATTTCAATCTTCAGGTTCTCAGCACTGCGTTCGCCGATTAGGAGTCCGAACTCTTTACGAATATATTTCACAATGGCTTCATCGAACTTGTCCCCGCCGACCTTTAGTGAGGCGGCGCAGACGATGCCACCCAGGGATATGACCGCTACGTCGGTGGTGCCCCCGCCGATGTCAACGATCATTACGCCCGAGGCTAAGGAAACGTCAATGCCGGCACCCAGTGCCGCCGCCATCGGTTCTTCAATGACGTGTGCCTGGCGGGCTCCAGCCTGGATGGCTGCCTGACGGACAGCACGCTCTTCAACTCCGGTAACCTGAGCCGGGATGCAGATCATAACGCGTGGGCGTAGGAAGAGCTTCCGGCAGCCGGCCTTATGGATAAAGTAACGCAGCATCCTCTCGGTAACGTCGAAGTCTGCGATCACACCCTCTTTGAGCGGTCTGATCGCCACAATGTTTCCGGGAGTCCGCCCCAGCATGCGTCTTGCTTCAGTTCCGACTGCTATTATCTTGCCGGTATCCTTGTTGATCGCCACCACAGAGGGCTCTCTTAGTACGATTCCCTTACCCTTAACATAGACCAGGACGGTAGCCGTACCCAGATCAATTCCGATATCCGGCGCCAAGTTTAACATCATACCATCCCCTATTGAACCTTTATTCCCTTGTTTGACAGGCCTGTCCACTGTATCGTCCAAAAAAGGGGGAACAGGTCGTTGGCTGCGCCTCAGTTACACGCCCGACAAACTCCGGGTGTTCAATAGGTAACTTCTACATTTTGTGGCAGATTTCCTCCTTGTTCAGGAAAGTTATCCAGTTTCTTTATACTTCCGGCGGGTGGCTTCGCCGCCCCGAAGATGCCGCTCAGCCTTGTTGTATTCCAGCACGGTGCGGACCTTAGTGGCCAGCTTCTTGTTCAAAGAAGGAAGCCTTTCGGTCATGTCTTTATGTACTGTGCTCTTGCTGACGTTGAATTTTGTAGCCGTCTGCCGCACAGTGGCATTAGTCTCCAGAATGTAGGCACAAATATCGAGTACCCGCTTCTGAATGTATTCCTGCATCACCCTACCCCCCGGTAAGCTGTTACAGAATCTATATGCGCGGAAACTCAAGAAATGCTTGGCCTACAAAAAGAAAACCGCCCTAAATGGGCGGAAGGAATGGTTAGTACGGCTCTACTTTTACGTTCATATAGTAGTGCCCGATGATCCCCTCGGAGTCGTACCCGTGTTTGGCCAGGCCGTTAGCGCCCCACTGGCAGAGGCCGACGCCGTGGCCGTGGCCGTAGGTGACTAGCTCGAGGTGCCCGTCCTCTATTACGGCGCTGAAATCCGTGGATCTGAGGCCCAGCTTTTCGCGTATGGTGGTGCTGGGCAGCGTTTTCCCGGCTACGGAGAGCGTCTTCGGACGGCCGGTGGAGGTGTATTCCAACACTTCAATCGGCTTTGCGTTACCCCCGGCGCTCACTGCAACTGCGGCTAGCCCGGTGCCTAGTGCCTGGTCGACCTGTTCCAGCGTGAAACGCTTCCGGTCACCGGGGTAGGGGTCGTGGTCGTGTGGGCAGGTGACACCGCGCAAATAAGGCAACGCTACCTGCCAGACGTCTTCGGAATGCTGGGTGCTGCCGCCGCAGGACGAGTGGTACACCGGGTCGATCAGTTCGCCCCCGTGGGTAATGACCAAGCCTTCGGTATCGGCCACCGCTTTCTTGATGCGATAATAGTACCGGTAGTAATCCAACGTTCCCCAGCGTTCGCGCAGCTGTTCACGCGACAGCCAGCCCTGACCGTGACGCGGGTCGTCACAGGCGTCCGCCCCGGGATGGATGGTATTGGCCACTCCGCCGGCCCCCAACCGTTTCAACATGTAGGTCCGGGCGCAGAGGGCCTGGGCCTTGAGCGCCTCGGGATGAAACTCGGCCGGCATTTCGGCAGCTACCACTCCGACGATGTAGTCTTCCAACGACAGGTTAACGATCTGGTCGCTGTCGTGGACATACATGCGCACCACGGAGGGTGGCTTCGGTCGCTCGATATCCACGTATTGCTCATAACGTTCACGGGCTAAATCCGGAAAGGCGAGGGTCAGGGCAACGGCCACCAGGAATAGCCCGATAATCAACCTTTTCATATCCGCTCTCCCCCTAGATGATGGGAATCATTTCCTATATCCAAAGGATATGCTTTTCCCGCATCATTTATACAGGAGAGAGAAAGGGAAAACCAGGTCGGTGGCACCGACCTGGTTTGAAATGAAACTCTTTGTTAAGTTAATGTCCTGGCCCTTAACTTAACGTTTTCTGTCTATTTACTCTGGGCCGCATCCAAACGGGCCAGAGCGCGCATCAGCGCGGCCTTTGCCCGCATCAGGTCGATGTCTGCGGCCTTTGAGGCGAGGCGCTCTTCGGCACGCTGTTTCGCCGCTTCGGCACGCTTGACGTCGATCAGGTCCGGGCTCTCGGCTGCGTTAGCCAGTATCACTACACGGCTATCACGCACCTCCAAAAACCCACCGGCAACTGCATAACTGGTCCATTTGCCGTCCTTCTGGATGCGGACTACACCCGGCTTCAAACCGGTAATCAGCGGGGTGTGTTCGGGCAGGACACCCAAGTCACCGTCCACACCGCGGGCCGAGACGAAGCGAACCTCGTCACCGTAGACCACACGCTGGGGTGTGACGATCGATAGCATCTGGGTTTTTTCCGCCATGCGTCATCCACATCCTTTAGGATTCTAAGATCTGCTTACCCTTCTCCACGGCCTCGTCGATGGTGCCGACCATATAGAAGGCATCCTCGGGGAGTCCGTCATGCGTTCCGGCCAGGATTTCCTTAAACCCGCGGATACTCTCCTTCAGGGAGCAGTAACGTCCGGGCTGACCGGTGAAGGCCTCGGCCACGTGGAAAGGCTGCGACAGGAAACGCTGCAGCTTACGGGCGCGGGCCACGGTGAGCTTATCCTCTTCGGAAAGTTCTTCCATACCGAGGATGGCGATGATGTCCTGGAGTTCCTTGTAGCGCTGCAGAACCTTCTGCACGCCGCGGGCGACCGCATAATGCTCCGGTCCGACAACAATCGGGTCCAGGATCCGGGAGACCGAGTCCAGCGGGTCCACCGCGGGGTAGATGCCCAGCTCGGCGATCTGCCGGGAAAGAACGACGGTGCCGTCCAAGTGCGCGAACGTGTTCGCCGGCGCGGGGTCGGTCAAGTCGTCGGCGGGCACGTACACGGCCTGCACCGAGGTGATCGAACCCTTGACGGTCGAGGTAACACGCTCCTGGAGCTGGCCCATCTCAGTAGCCAGGGTGGGCTGATAACCCACGGCCGAGGGCATCCGGCCGAGAAGCGCCGAAACCTCGGAACCGGCCTGAGTAAAACGGAACATGTTGTCGATGAAGAGGAGCGTGTCGGCGCCTTCTTCGTCACGGAAGTACTCGGCCAGACACATCCCGGTGAGCGCGATCCGAAGACGGCAGCCCGGGGGCTCGTTCATCTGACCGAACACCATCATGGTCTTGTCCAGAACGCCGGACTCGGTCATTTCTTCGAGTAGCTCGGCGCCCTCACGGGTACGCTCGCCCACGCCGGCAAACACGGAGATACCGCCGTGCTGCTTGGCGATATTGTTGATGAGCTCCATCACGATAACGGTCTTGCCCACGCCGGCGCCGCCGAACATTCCGACCTTACCACCCTTTGCGAAGGGCACTAGCAGGTCGATAACCTTCAGGCCGGTCTCCAACTGTTCCACCTGGGTGGACTGGTCCACCAGGGGCGGGGCGGGACGGTGGAGCGGGTAGAACTTGTCGCTTTTCACTTCACCCTTGCCGTCAATACCCTTACCCAGAACGTCAAGCAGACGGCCCAGGGCCGGACGGCCTACCGGGATCATAATCGGGCTCCCGGTGTCAACGGCCTGCATCCCGCGGGAAAGGCCGTCGGTGGTGGACATAGCAATCGTCCGGGCTACGTTGTTGCCCAGGTGCTGTGCTACCTCTAGCGTCAGGTCGATTTTCCGTCCGAAGACGTCTTCCTTATCGCTCGTAATCTTGATGGCGTTGAAAATCTCGGGGACCTGTCCCGGTGGGAACCGGATGTCCACGACAACGCCGATGATCTGTACTACGTGACCTACACTCATTGCGTTCCCGAACCTCCTTTATTCCAGCGCTGCCGCGCCGCCCACGATATCCAGAAGCTCCTTCGTGATGTTCTCCTGGCGCAGCCTGTTCATTTGGAGCGTAACGCGGTCGATCAGCTCGCCCGCGCTCTTGGTAGCGTTGTCCATGGCCATCATCCGAGCGCTGTGCTCGCTGGCCTTGGACTCGATTAAGCCTTGGAAAACGCTGTTCTGGACGTACTTCGGAAGCAGGAACTCCAGAACATCCTCGGCGGACGGCTCAAAGAGGTAGGCGGCCTTGCTCTTCGCTTCGGCCTTAGCCTCTTCGGCACCCTCTTCCGCCTGGGGCGGCTCCACGGGCAGGAGCTTGACCACCGTCGGGATCTGCACCATGACACTCTTAAATTTCGAGTAGATCAGGTAAACGGCGTCGTACTCCTCGTCAACGTACTTCTTGATTACGAAGTTGGTGATCTCGTTGGCCTGTTCAGGCTTAACATTCTCACCCAGCCCGATGTACTCGTTATCGGTCTTCCACGCACGGAAGCGGAAGAAGTTACGCGCCTTACGTCCTACCGGAACCAATGCTACCTCGGGCCATTTTGCGGTCTCCTTGGTAGTCAAGCGCAGGATGTTTGAGTTAAACCCCCCGCATAGACCCCGGTCGGCCGTGATTACGACGTAACACACCTTTTTCGGGTCACGAACGGCCAGCAACGGATTCTTCACGTTGCGGGCACCTCCGGCGACCCGTCCCAGAACCTCATGCAACTGGCGGGCGTAGGGGCGGGCGGCAAGCACCTGCTCCTGGGATTTGGCCATCTTGGCCGTGGCCACCGCCTTCATTGCCTTGCAGATCTTCTGAGTGCTCTTCACACTCTTGATTTTGCGCCTTAGGTCGCGTACTGACGGCATATTAACACCTCACCTTCGCGCGCCGGCTAACTAATGCCATGCTGTGACTTGAAGCGCTTCTTGAATTCCTCAATGGCCTCTTTCAGCTTGGCCTCGTTGGCATCAGTAATTTCCAGGCTGGATTTGATGTCTTCGCCGACAGCCGCTTTTTCAGCCTTCATATACTTCAGGAACTCAACCTCAAAATCACGGATCAGGTCTACCGGGATGTCGTCGACCATGCCCTTGACGCCGAGGTAAATAGCCATTACCTGGTCTTCCATCGCCATCGGAACGAACTGGCCCTGCTTCAGGATCTCCAGCATCCGCTCTCCGCGGGTCAGCTTGGCGAGGGTGCCTTTGTCCAGGTCCGAGCCGAACTGTGCAAACGCAGCCAACTCGTTGTACTGGGCCAGGCTCAGACGCAGCTGGCCGGCAACCTGACGCATCGCTTTGCGCTGGGCTTTACCACCGACTCGGGAGACCGAGAGGCCGACGTTAACGGCCGGGCGCTGGCCGGCGTAGAACAGGTCGGGCTCCAGGATGATCTGACCGTCGGTGATGGAGATCACGTTGGTCGGAATGTAGGCCGACACGTCGCCCTGCTGGGTTTCAATAACCGGCAGCGCCGTGATCGAACCGCCGCCCATATCCTTGCTCAGCTTGGCCGAGCGCTCGAGCAGCCGGGAGTGCAGGTTAAACACGTCACCCGGGTAGGCTTCACGTCCGGGCGGACGGCGGAGCAGCAGGGAGAGCTCGCGGTAGGCGGCGGCCTGCTTGGTAAGATCGTCGTAAACGATCAGGACGTCCCTGCCCTGCTCCATGAATTCCTCGGCTATCGCGCAGCCCGCGAAGGGGGCGATGTACAGGAGCGGCGAGGGATCCGAAGCGGTGGCGGAGACGACGATGGTGTGGTCCATTGCGCCTTCGTCGGTCAGTCTCTGCACCACGTTGGCCACGGTCGAGTTCTTCTGACCGATGGCCACGTACACGCAGAGGCAGTTCTGGCCCTTCTGGTTGATGATGGCGTCCACGGCGATCGCCGTTTTACCGGTCTGGCGGTCACCCATGATCAGCTCACGCTGGCCGCGGCCGATCGGGATCATCGCGTCAATCGACTTGATGCCGGTCTGCAGCGGCGTGTTCACGGGGCCGCGGAAGATAACGCCGTAGGCGATCTTCTCAATCGGGCGGAACTTGTCTGATTTGATCGGGCCTTTACCGTCGATCGGCTGACCGACCGGGTTTACGACACGGCCAATGAGGCCGTCACCCACCGGTACCGAGGCGATACGACCGGTACGTTTAACGACGGAACCCTCTTTAATGTGCCGGTAAGGGCCGAGAATAACGACACCGATGTTATCCTCTTCCAGGTTGAGCGCCATTCCCAGAACGCCTTCCGGGAACTCCAGCAGCTCGGAGTACATGCATTCCTCGAGTCCATACACCCGCGCCACACCGTCACCGATCTGGATGACTGTGCCGACATCGCTGACCTCGACAGTGGTTTCGAAGTTTTCGATCTGCTGACGGATGATGGAGCTGATTTCTTCAGGTCTCAGATTCATATGCCTCTTTCACCCCTATCCAACTTGAGTTTCGCTGATGCGTTCTCTCACGCGTTCCAGCTGTCTCTTGATACTGGCATCGACGATGCGGTCTCCGAGCCTTACAACGAGGCCGCCCAGAATCTCGGGGTCGGTCTGGTACTGAACCCGGATCTCCTTGCCAGTCATCTTCGAAAGAGCCTGCATCAGGTTGACCTTGTGCACCATCGGCAGATCCACTGCCGAAGTAACTTCTACCTCGGCGATGTTCCGGGTCTGGTTGGCCAGGTTGATATAGGCCTCGCAAATGGCCTTGAGGTACAACTCCCGGCGACGCTCCAGAATCACGCACACGAAGTTAAAGGACGTCTTAGAGATCTGATCCGCAAAGATGGCTTTAACGATCCCTGTTTTGACGCTGGCCGGAACCTGAGGGTGGAAGATGACCTTCTGAAAATCGCGCGACTCATCCAAAGCCTGAATCACGGTGCGCAGTTCACCCTCTATTGCGGCAATACTGTCGGTATCCTGGGCGATGTCGAAAAGTGCCTGGGCATAACGCGTGGCCACTGCTCCTTTAATCATTGCAGTTGCCCCACCTCTTTAACAGCATCCTGGACCAAGTTGTGATGCTCATCGATGCTCAGGCTGCCCTTGACAACCTTGGCGGCAACGAGGACGGCCAGGGACGCCACTTGATCACGGAGCTCGGTCACCGCCTTATCCTTCTCGCGCTGGATGTCGGAAAGAGCGGATTCCTTTGCCTTGGCCGCCTCGGCCTTGGCGCTTTCGAGGATCTGAATGGCCTGTTCTTCGCCGGCCTTGGTAGCCCGCTCCACGATGGCCTTAGCTTCTTCACGCGCACGCTGCAGATCAGCTTCATACTGCGCTTTAAACTTTTCGCCCTCGGCCTTCTGGTTTTCGGCAGCCGCGATATTGTCCGCGACATACTTCTGCCGCTGCTCGATGATATTCATCATCGGCTTATAGGCAACCAGGCGCAGAATGATCAAGACTAATACAAAATGGAACATCTGCGCCAGCAATGTGGCATTAAAATCAAGATTGATGTTCACCTACGGGCTCTCCTCCTTCCCTTGTGACATTAAGAGGGGAAGTGTGTAGCAGGCTCCATTCTTTGCAGCCGGAGCCTGCTACAAACATTCAGTTGATTAACCGGAATACGTGGGCCCAAACTTACATCTGGCCCATCAGGATGAAGGCAACAACGATACCGATAATGGGAAGCGACTCAATCAGACCAACGGAGATGAACATCAGGGTCATAACATTACCCTTGGACTCGGGCTGACGGGCGATACCCTCGATTGCTTTTCCGCAAGCCAGACCGTCACCGATCGCGGAGCCAGCGGCCGACAGGCCGGCAGCAAGACCCATTCCGATTGCAGCAGCAGCACCAATTTCCATTCTTTTTAACCTCCCTTCTCAAATTTCTAAAGTTTAGGATATAATGATTGGTTTTCCAACCTAATGACTGTCATCGACTGCGACACCAATGTAGGCAACGGTCAGGATCGTAAATACGAAAGCCTGAATGAACGAAAGGAAGATACTGAACAACAGCCAGATTGTATTGGCTAAGAACCCACCGGCCCAATGCGCCGTCCCGGTAATCATGCCGAGAAGCGCCAGGATCATGATTTCCTTTCCCTTCATGTTGCCGAAAAGCCGGAAGGCCAGGGTTAAGGGTTTTGCCAGATCCTCAATGATCACGATGGGCAGGAAGAAGGGGTAGGGTTTTAGGTAATGCTTAAAGTAGCTTGCACCCTTATACTTGATGCCCATAATGAAGATCATCGAAAACGTGATGAAGGCAAAGGCAAAAGTAGTTTGGGTATCAGCCGTCGGTGCCACGCCTGAAGGCAAGAGACCGACTAAGTTACACATCAGGATAAACACAAAAAATGTGACGACCAGTGAAAACATGCTCGCCCCTTTTGGACCGATGCTCTGGTTGATCATGCCTCGCCATAAATCAAAGAGCATCTCAAAGACCGATGCCATTTTGCCGGGCTTCTTCACATCGGCCCCTCGGGCCGCCACAACACCGACAAAAATTGTCAGGGCCATCGCGATCCACGTAAAGAATACGGTCGCCGCATTCACTTCGATTGGGATATGTAGTGAACCGACCATAATGTCGCCGAGGTGCCACGGTTCGTCCGGCAATCCCAACCAGTTTAGGTCGTGGTGAACCTGTGTAATAAAGTCTACTTCGTGTCCGGGTTCTGCTGCCACAGTTGATTTCACCTCCCTTCGCTATGCTTTTACCCCGTTTTTCGCGCCCTGGTAAATCCATGAACGCATTATCCCACCTAGGCTAAAAGCCAGAGGGACAAAAAAGCCCGCCGCCATTCCGAAAAGATTGAACCATCCGGACACGGCAGCGAACCAAAAGGCCCCAATGATGATCGCCCAACGGGCACCTACGCCGAACTGCATAAACCAGCTGGCTTTGCGGGGATCCATAAGCACCATCCTGGCCATTCCGTCAATCCGGAGTGCCAGCAGGAAACAATTGACAATACTCAGCACCAGACCAGCAACGAACCCCAGCATCAGCGGATGAGTGGGGTTAAAGAAGAGTACCAGTGCCGATACAATCAAAACAATGAAGGACTTTTTCAGGGTTGTCTCAACGTGACCGAAGAAGACCCGACTTGACAAATAACACACTCCCCCGAGACCTTGTAGCTGGTCTCTATACCGTGGTCAACTAGTTCAAGTACCGGGAAACCAACCGATAGACACTCATTGTCGCCGCGCCCAGACCGGCAAGTAGGCCAACCAGCATCAACCAGGGATCAGTGCCGAGATAGGAATCCAAAAACCGTCCTCCCCACAACCCGAGCAGCACGGCGGCGGCAAACTGGATAGCGATGGTGGAACCCAGCGTAAACGCCCCCATACCCTTGGGGAGGCTGCCGTTTTCCTTCTTTTCCATCGTCACGCCTCCTACCGGGCCCGCTCCTGAATATGGTGGCACAAAATAAAAACCAGATAACTTTGATGAAACTACCTGGCCACGTTTTAATTATACTTTCTACGGGATCGGGCTTATTCCTTCCGGACACATGCTTTTTTAGGGGTCTTTGTGAAAAATTTTTTATAAGGAGGGTCAGACTTAAAAACTTTAATAACTTGTTATCTGAACGGACAGACCTCAATAATTCACAGTCTTCGGGAAACGGGGACAGGCTGTCCCCGTTTCCTGCACTAGGTTTTTGAAGTTTCGAAGTCTGTCCCCCTTGGGGCTAGCCCCATGTAGTGGGCGAGACCCTGCACGGTGCGTCGTGCCCCCTGGCCGTCCCCGTACGGATTGACCGCCTCGGCCATCCGGCGGTAGGCTTCCGGGCTCGACAACAGCTCGTCGGCGGTTTGGAACACCGCTTCCTCATCAGTCCCCACCAGCCGGACGGTTCCGGCGTCCACAGCTTCCGGTCGCTCGGTGGTATCCCTCAGAACCAGCACCGGTTTGCCCAGACTGGGGGCCTCCTCCTGGAGACCGCCTGAGTCCGTCAGTACCAAAGCGGCCTGCTTCATCAGGTTCACAAACTCCAGGTAGGGCAGGGGTTCAGTGAGGATCACCCGCTCCCGGCCGCCCAGTTCTTGCTCCACCACCCGCCGGACAGCGGGGTTTTTGTGCACCGGGAAGACCACTAGGGTGTCCGAATGCCGATCGAGGATCCGTTTCAGGGCACGGTAGACCCCAGCTAGGGGGGCACCCAGGTTTTCCCGCCGGTGGGTGGTCACCAACAGCATCCGCCGGCCCGGCTCCTCGGTCTGTGCCAACTCCGGATCCATGAACCGAAATGGGCGGGCGGCAGTGTCGAGCAGAGCATCGATCACGGTGTTCCCGGTGACGTAGATCCGCGCGTCATCAACCCCCTCGGCCAGCAGATTGGCTCTGGCGCCGGCCGTCGGTGCCAGATGAACATCAGTGAGTACACCAGTGAGGTGGCGGTTCATCTCTTCCGGGAACGGGGAGTATTTATTACCGGTGCGCAGCCCGGCCTCCACATGACCGACCGGGATCTGCAGATAATAGGCGGCCAAAGATCCGGCAAAGGTTGTGGAGGTGTCGCCGTGCAAGAGCATGGCATCGGGTTTTTCGGATGCAAAAACCGCCCCAAGGCCGGTCAGGACCCGGGCGGTGATATCGAACAGGGTCTGTTCAAAGCGCATGATGTCCAGGTCGTGGTGGGGAGTGATGTTGAACAGCTCAAGCACCTGGTCGAGCATCTCGCGGTGCTGGGCGGTGACCACAACCCGCGGCTCAAACCAGGGCGAACGCTCCAGTTCCTTAACCACCGGAGCCATCTTAATGGCCTCAGGCCGAGTACCGAATACCACACAGACTTTCTTCATAAGTCTCCTTCCACCTCAGGAGAGAGTGGGACAAGGTGGAAAAAGGAATACCCGTCCCCCCTAGTACTGCAGCGGGTACGCGTCCACCAGTTGATCCACCATTGAGCGTGCTTTGATCAGGTACTGTTCATCGTTCGAATAGTCCAGAGCGTAGTGGATGATCTCCGCGATCCGGTGCATCGCCGCCTCATCCATGCCACGGGTGGTCATGGCCGCCGTACCGAGGCGAATGCCGCTGGTCACGCGCGGCGGCTGCGGATCGAACGGGATCACGTTCATATTGCAGGTTATTTTAACGGCATCTAGCATATTCTCTGCGTCCCGGCCCGTCAGACCCTTGCCGCGCAGGTCAACCAGCATCAGGTGGTTGTCCGTACCGCCGGAAACCAAGTCAAAACCATACCCCTTCAACCCCTCGGCCAGAGCCTGGGCGTTCTTCACGATCTGGAACTGGTACTCCTTAAATTCCGGCTGCAGGGCTTCGTGGAAAGCAACCGCTTTGGCCGCGATCACGTGCATCAGGGGGCCGCCCTGAATACCCGGGAAAACTCCCCTGTCGATGGCGGCGGCGTACTCTTCCTTGCACAGAATCATCCCGCCGCGCGGACCACGCAGGGTCTTGTGGGTGGTGGTCGTGACCACGTCGGCGTACGGTACCGGGGTCATGTGCGCCCCGACCGCCACCAGTCCGGCGATGTGCGCCATATCGATCATCAGGAGCGCACCGGCCTCGTCGGCGATCTCACGCATCACCGCAAAGTCCAGAGCCCGAGGATAAGCGCTGGCCCCCCCGATAATCAACCGGGGCCGGGACTCCAAAGCAATGCGGCGCATCTCATCGTAGTTGATCTGTCCGGTTTCTTCATCGACTCCGTAGGAGACCACCTTGAAGTACTTCCCGGAAAAGTTGATCTTCATCCCGTGGGTCAGGTGCCCGCCGTGGGAGAGGGTCATCCCCATGATGGTGTCCCCGTGGTTTAGCATCGACAGGTAGACGGCCATGTTCGCCTGCGCCCCCGAGTGGGGCTGCACGTTGGCGTACTCCGCCCCGAACAGCTGTTTGGCCCGGTCAATGGCCAGACTCTCGGCGATGTCCACAAACTCACAGCCGCCGTAGTAGCGCTTGCCCGGGTAACCCTCGGCGTATTTGTTGGTCAGCACTGAACCTTGGGCCTCCAGTACGGCCCGGCTGACGAAGTTTTCAGAGGCGATGAGTTCGAGCTTGGAGCGCTGGCGTTCTTTCTCCAGGCCGATGGCGAGGCCGATCTCCGGATCAACCTCGATCAGTGGGCGATTGTCAGGCATAATGGCTTACTCCTTCTGGGAGACCGTTTACTCAAGGGGACACAACTGGTCGGTCTCCGGGTTATTAAAATGATACCTGCCGGTACTACAGGCTTTTTCCGCTACAGAATGTTTCTTCGATACCGGTGATCTTGTCCACCCGGCGGGAATGACACCCGCCCTCAAACCCGGTCTCCAGCCACACCTTTACGATGTCCCGGGCCAGTCCGGGACCGATCACCCGCTCCCCCATGGCCAGCACATTAGCATCGTTATGTTCCCGTGAGGCGTGGGCCGAAAACGTATCGTGGCACAGGGCGGCCCTGATCCCGGGAACCTTGTTGGCCACAATGGAAACCCCGATGCCGGTGCCGCAGATCAGGATGCCGCGGTTGTAAGTCCCGTCGGCGACCGCCTGAGCCAGAGCCTGGGCAATGTCGGGGTAATCACAGGACTCGGTAGAATGGGTTCCATAATCACGGTACTCGATACCCTGTGACTTTAAATAATGGATCACGGTCTTCTTCAGTTCAAAGCCGCCGTGGTCACTCGCTACTGCCACGCGCAAGGTATTACCCCTTTCCGGACAACGGTCTGTGCAGTCTTCCTTTTGCACAACCGCACTTTCTACATCTTGCCGTGATTATCCTGCCCAGTTCGATTAATTTCGCCTTTAAGGCGCTTCAACCCCAGCTTGATCAAGATCTCAAGCCGGGCTGCGTATTGCCGGTACACAGCCAGTGATCCGCCGAATGGATCAGCCAGGTCACCGCCCATTCTCGCGTACTCGCCAATGGTGAAGACCTTGTGTTCGGCCTGGCCCCCCGCCTGCAGGACATTCTGTTTATGAGTAGCGGTCATCGTCAGCACGACATCCGCCTGTTCAATCAGATCCGCCGTGAGCATGGTAGACCGATGCTCCGAGATGTCGATGCCCTGTTCGGCCAGGGCCTCGACCGCCTCTTCGGTAGCCTTCGCCCCAGGCAGGGCCCAGACTCCCGCCGAGAGCACCTGGACCCGGAGTTCTCCACCCTGGGCCAGCAAGTGCCGCGCCAAGCCAGCCGCCATCGGCGACCGGCAAGTATTCCCCGTACACACAAAAAGAATCGTAATCATCTCACCCTCCAGGTTATCCCCAAAAGTATCCCCAAAAGTATCCCCAAAAGGGGACAGGCTACTTTTTAATAGTCTCTCCTCATGGCCGGATTGTCTACATATCCCCAAAATGAGGACAGTCACCCATTCCGTCCACCGACTGGCACCACGAATGATGAAAATCAGTTACCTCTTCATGGCATTTTCTAGGTAGGCTTTTTCCCTAGGATGCTTCGCCACCGTTCAAGGGTGACAGTCCCCTATTTTCACTTAAGGCCATCCTGAATCGAGATTCTTCTCGGAAAAAGTCGGAAAAAGGGCACAGTCCCCAGGTGTTGTCGTTGTTCGGGAAAAGCCAGCGTATCCATATTTCCTGCTCCCGGTGGCTTATCCACAGACAACAGGACTTATCCACAAAAGTAGCCTGTCCCCTTTAAAGCCCCTTTAAAGCAGGAGGCGGAGGCTTACGCCGACCAGCACGATGCCGCCGACTAGCTGTGCGCGCTGGCCTACCCAGCCCTGCACCCACTTTGCCAGGATAAAGGCCGCCGCCGTCATCAGACCGGCCACGACCCCGATTACCCCCGCTACGAGAAACAACTGCCCTCCGGCAACCCCCAGTGTAAAGCCTACGCTAAGCGCGTCCATACTCACGCTAAGACCGAGTAGCACAATCCCAAACAGGCCGGCTAAGGCCGAAGGATTCACGGTAGCCTCCTGCTTAAATGAACCGATGATCATCTTCACTCCCAGGTAAAACAGCACGCCTGCTCCGACGTAGGCGGCCCATTGACCGGCCACCCGCCCGAAGATTTCACCCAGCCAGAACCCCAGGATGGGTAACAGGACGTGAAATAGAAACACCACGACCACTAGGATCACGGCCTGCTTCCGGCGCACTCCGGCTAAGCCCAGCCCCAGACTCAGGGAAAAGGCATCGGTGCCAAGTGCCGCTGCTAACAGGGCCAGTGTGCCGACACTCATTCTTCCGATCCCACTCTAATGGTCTGTTTCGCCGCCTTGCGCAACCGGTTCATTACAGCCTGACCAAAACCGCGGGCCTCAATCCCCTCGGCCAGGATCAGGTCCGCCCCCATTCCGTCACACTGACGGAGCGCGGCATACAAGCCAGCGGCCACGTCGTCGGGATCATTCCGCCGCCCGCAAGGTACGACTTTCAGATTCGGATAGTCCCCGGCTGAATCCACCCGCGACAGAACCACCACACGACGTTCCTGATTTTCTTGAGCCAATTCAATAATTCTCTGCCGTACCGCACCCAACGTACCGGTCACCAGCAACAGCTCTGCCCGGGGTGCGTAATGACGGTATTTCATACCCGGTGCCCGGGGAACCTCATTATGCTCTCCGGCCACCTGAACCTCTACACCAAGCACAGCCTCAATGTCCTCTGCGGTTACTCCGCCGGGACGCAGGATCACCGGGTAGGCGCCGGTTACGTCCAGCACGGTGGATTCGAGTCCCAGGGGGCACGGACCTGCATCAATAATCACTTCAATCCGGCCGTCTAAATCGGCCAGTACGTGCGCGGCGCTGGTTGGACTGGGCCTGCCCGAAGCGTTTGCACTGGGTGCCGCAATGGATACGCCCGCCGCCTTCAGCAGAGCCAAAGCCACGGGATGTGCGGGCATCCGCACCCCGACCGTATCAAGGCCGGCGGTGACCTCGGCGGGAATGGCCGGATCCTTGGGCAGTACCAAGGTCAACGGGCCGGGCCAGAAGTGCGGTATCAGCTTCTCAGCCATTGGGGTGAGTTCACCGATCACACCATCGAGATCACTGATGGCTCCTACGTGAACGATCAAGGGATTGTCCTGAGGACGCCCCTTTGCGGCAAAGATACTGCGCACCGCCTGCGTGTTCAGGGCGTCAGCCCCTAGACCGTACACCGTCTCGGTTGGAAAAGCGACCAGCCCGCCGCCGCGAATAACAGAGCCCGCCCGGGCCATTACCTGCGGGTCGGGCTGCTCTGGATCAACTACCCATACTGCGGTCTTCAATGCAAAACCCCTAATGTCGGGTGGGAAACGGGGACAGGCTACTATTTCACGACGTAATCTATTGTACTACCTAGCGTTTTGTATCATAGAAGGCTTGGAACGGTGATGCGCCTTACATACAGGAAAAAGTAGCCTGTCCCCGTTTCCCACCCGGCGGTATCTAGGTGGTAGTATACCACAAAAAGGATATGAGTGAAAAACGGGGACAGCTTTTTCACCCCGTCTAGGAGCAGCAGGCGAAGATGACTCGTTCCCGCCCGGCGAGGTCATACTCGTGCCAGCCGGAAAGCCCCTCGGCGTGAACGATGTTGAGGAGAGGGATGGCCTGACCCAAACCGATTTCCATAAGCAGGTGTCCGCCCGGCTTCAAATAGGCACACGCTGACGGAATGAGGCGGCGGTACACGTCTAACCCGTCCACCCCGCCATTCAGGGCGACACTGGGCTCAGCCCGCACCTCACGTGGGAGGAGGACGATTTCGCTTTCTGGAATATAAGGAAGGTTGGCCAGAATGAGATCAATCGTACCTCCGACCCCTCGCGGCAAGGGGGTCAGCAGGTCTCCCTGGCTGAAGTGAATACGTGAAAGCACGTCGTGATAGGTGGCGTTGCGCTTGGCCACGTTCAGGGCGGCGGAAGAAACGTCGGTAGCCCAGATCTCGGCGTCCGGCCGATGCTTGGCCACAGTCACGCCCAGAGCACCTGAACCGGTTCCAACGTCAACCACCTTGGGAGCGGTCACCGCAGTAAGCAGTTCCAGACCCCGCTGAACCAGCATTTCGGTTTCCGGCCTCGGTATTAATACTCCACGGTCGACCGCAAAGTCCAAGCCGTAAAATTCCTTTTGACCGGTCAGATAGGCCACCGGCGTTCCCTGTGCCCGGCTCTCAACTAACCCGCAAAACTGGGCCTGGACCTGAGGCAAAACGGCATATTCAGGTCTACGGTAAAGCGTGGCGGGGTCACAGTTCAAGGCGTGCGCCAAGAGAACCCGGGTATCCAATACCGCAGTATCAACTCCAGCGGCCTGCAGCCGCTCACGCCCCCACAACAGGGCGTCCCGGATCGTATGCGTAACCACCACAGCTCATCAATCCATTGTCTTTAGCTTTTCGGCCTGATCAGCCGTAATGAGGGCTTCAACCATTTCCTCAATTGAACCCTGCAGGATTTCGTCCAACCGGTACAGCGTCAGGTTGAGCCGGTGGTCGGTCATCCGGTTCTGAGGGAAGTTGTAGGTTCGTATCCGCTGGCTGCGGTCGCCGGAACCCACCTGTGTCTTGCGCGTCGAGGCAATTTCTTGCTGCTGTTCCTGCATCAGTCTGTCCAGGATGCGTGCCCGTAGCACCTTCATCGCCTTGTCACGGTTCTTGTGCTGTGACTTCTCGTCCTGACAGCTGACCACAATCCCGGTCGGCACGTGGGTGACCCGGACTGCGGACTGCGTGGTGTTGACGGACTGACCGCCCGGACCGGTGGAACAAAAGATGTCCACCCGCACATCCTCGGCCTTGAGATCCAGATCTACTTCTTCGGCCTCGGCCAGTACGGCCACGGTAGCCGCGGAAGTGTGGATGCGACCGCTGGACTCGGTGTCCGGCACCCGCTGAACCCGGTGCACTCCGCTCTCAAACTTAAGCCTGGAGTAGGCACCCCGTCCCTCAATCAGAACAACCGCTTCCTTGACTCCGCCGAGATCGGTCTCGTTGGCACTGAGCATCTCCGTCCGCCACCCCTGCCGTTCGGCATAACGCAGGTACATGCGCAGTAGTTCACCCGCGAATAGAGCGGCTTCATTCCCCCCGGTGCCGGCCCTGATCTCCATAATCACGTTCTTCTCGTCGTTCGGGTCCGTGGGTAGCAGGAGCACTCGGAGCCGCTCCTCCAGTTTGACACGCTGAACTTCCAACTCATCAAGCTCCGCTTCGGCCATCTCGCGCAGATCCGAGTCTTTTTCTTCATCCAGAATCTCGCGCGCACCTTCCATTTCACCCATTACCTGACGATACTCGCGATAGACACCGACCACATCGCCCAGTTCGGCGTGGGCCTTCATATAATTGCGCCAGCGCTCCTGATCCTGAATGACCTCCGGATCGCTGATCAGTGTGTTCAAGTTTTCGTATTTCTCTTCCAGGTGTTCAAGTTTAGCTAGCATCGGGTGCCCCTTCTCTGTGTTCAGATACTTTTACGGCCTCAAAGGCGCGGATCGCCACTTCCACCTGATCGTCATCCGGCTCCCTGGTGGTCAGGCGCTGGATCAGCATTCCCGGAGCAATCAACAGGCGGCAGAAAAAGGTCTTGTCATGACGCGCCGAAAACTTAATCAGTTCGTAGGCGATCCCAGCTACCAACGGTAGTAGCAGGATGCGGGACAATATCCGCCACCACAGTGGATCCGTGGCCAGAAAGGCGAAAATGAAAACCTTCAGTACAATCACCACCAGCAAAAAGCTGGTTCCGCAACGCGGGTGCTGGACTGAGAACTGTTGTACTTTGGCCGGCGTCAGTTCCGAACCGGCTTCGTAAGCGTTAATGGTCTTGTGCTCTGCCCCGTGGTACTCGAAGACGCGCTGGATATCCTTCAACAGCCCGACCAGCCAGATGTAGGCGATGAAGACCAAAATTCGGATTCCGCCCTCCAGGATATTCTGACCGACCGTGCCCTGCACCACTGGCGTAAACAGGTGCGCCAGCACAACCGGCAGAATGATAAACAGAAAGATGGAAAGACCGATCGCAAAGACGACCGTACCGATCATCTCCAGCGGCGAGATCGGCTGATCTTCCTCTCCGGTCGCTTGGTTGGCCGAATGAGTGAGAGCCTTGATGCCGATGACCATAGATTCGACCAGAACCACCGTTCCACGAATAAACGGCCACTTCAGAAACGGAAACCGCTTGGTAACCGATTCCACGGGCCGTTTTTCAACAGTTATGGAGTTGTCCGGACAACGGCAGGCAACCGCCCATTCTTCCGGTCCACGCATCATGACCCCTTCGATAACGGCCTGGCCGCCATATGCAGGGGGTGACTTCATATTTCTCTCCCTTTAGGAAAATAGCAGAGTTGGACTCTGCTAACTGCCCTTGTTAATACCGTACTTTCTGCGGAACTTCTCGGCACGGCCGTGCGTCTCTACCGTACGCTGAGTCCCGGTGTAGAACGGGTGGCACTTGGAGCAGATGTCAACACGCTGTTCCTTCGTGGTGGAGCCAACCTCAAACACTGCACCACAGATGCAGGAGAACTTGGCCGTCTGGTACTTCGGATGAAGATCCTTCTTCATTCCATGTCACCTCTCTTTTTGGAGCAATACAGAACGCAAGTATTATATCACGCTCCCTCAACAGGGGGCAAGAGTCCCATTGGGAAATGTGAGGTGAGAGGTAAGAGGTGGGATTTGTCTCTCACTTCTGAGTTGAATGGGTGTAGTTGCCCACTGTCAATCCCGGCACTGAACTTAGCAGCTTAACAAGCTGCGGGATACCTAGGACTTGGCCCCGACTGGACGGTAGCTGCCGGAACAGGTGGTAGGGGTCTATGTTCAGGTTGCGGAGTTGGACCATGTTCACCTGTCCTTCCCGGAACAGTTCCAGCAGGGCCTCGGTCTCATCCTTACGGTCGGTCAGCCCCGGCATTACCAAGAGATTAACGGACACGCTCAGCCCGTACCGGTGGGCTAGGGCCAGGGATCGGCGCACATCATCAAGTCCAAATCCACCCGGACGGTGATAGGCTGCGTAGACTTCCGGACGGGCACTAAGCATGCTCACCCGAACGGCGTCCAGTCCGGCCTGACACAGTTTTTCCAAGGCCGCGGTGTCCCCGGCGTTGGTGTTCAAGTTGACGGTGCCACGGTCCGTGTGCCGTCGGATCTCCCTGATCGCTTCCGCGATGAGGTCGGCCTGCAGCAGCGGCTCTCCCTCACAGCCTTGGCCGAAACTGATGATCGGCTCCACTCCTTCTTTCAGGTGCGGTACGGCCAGATCGACCACCTCTGCCACCGTGGGCACGAACTTGATGCGCTGCTGGGGCGAGGCACAACACTCCGAAGGCTGCAGTGAGATGCACCCCAGGCACTCGGCGTTGCAGCCAGGGGATACGGGGATCCCAGCCTCCCACCGTTCGTAAAAGATGTTCTGGGCGGTCAGGCAGTGGTACTCCATTGCACATCCGGCGAGGTGTTCCACCAGGCGGTTTTCCGGTAGTTTCTTCTTCTTTTGCTCGATCCGATTGGGCAGGCTGAGGTCATTATAACCCAGGGGGTTCCACTTGTAGGTCTCATCGGTCTGCAGTGCGGCCACGTAGAATTCCCCGTCCTTGGCCGCCACCGCGGTATAGCCGTACAACCCGAGCATCTCGGTCTTTCCATGCGGGCGATAGGCTGGTAGGAGCGTCCGGGTGTAACCCGCGGGCAGGGTTGCCGCGACCGCGTAAAGTCGGTCCCCGGCCTGTACCCTTTTGATGTCCTTGACCGGCCTCTTTTTCGACTTGTCCCAACCAACCGGGGCCATCCCCGGTAGCAGCACCAGATCCGCCCCCTCGGGCAGGGGAATGGTGTTCTCCCCGGTCAGGCGTAAGGAGGGACCGGTACCGTTCCCTCCGGCCGCATCATACTCCGGATCCTCATATAGGGTTCCATTTTCGTCAGCGTAAAGTAACTGCACCGGCATTAACTCCTTCCGGTCATATCATACCAAAAACAAGCCTCTGCTACCGCCCCACTCTCAATTTAATCCAGTCAAAATCGAGAAAGTTAAAAAAGTAAAGCCCCGACCCCAAAAACGACCCAAAAAAAGAAGCGGGATTAGTATCCCGCTTGACGATCCAAGTTTGAGAAATTAAATAATTTAAAGCCCCGACCCCACTGAGAGGTAGAGTAAGGGGTCGTATGGTTTGCCGTCCCACCTGGTTTCGAAGTGTAGGTGCGGACCGAAGGAGCGGCCGGTGGACCCGATATAGGCGATCTGCTGACCGGCGTCGACCCGTTCGCCCACCTTCACGCTGACCGCTGAACAGTGCGCATAATAGGTCGTGAAGCCGCCGCCGTGATCCAGGATCACCAGCAGCCCGAAGGTTCCGGCCGGGCCGGCGTGAATCGCGCGTCCGGCTGCGGCCGCCCAGATTTCCTGGCCGTGGTCGGCCGCCACGTCAATCCCGTAGTGGGGATTGCCGTCTCGGATACCAAATCCGGAGGTCATCGGACCCATTGTCGGCCAAACCAGGCTTCTCCACTCGGTTCCTGCCGGCGTCACCGGACCACCCGTCGAGGCCACGGGAATTAACAGTTCCTGACCGGGCCTTACGAAGTCCGGATTGGTCAGGCTGTTCTCCCGCAGCAGCTGCGACACGGAAACACGGTAGCGTTCGGCAATGACCGAAAGGTTCTCACCGTCACGAACAAGGTGTCTCTGGGTGCCGATGGCTCCCCCGGGCAGGGTCAGACTCTGACCCTCCCTGATGAAATCACCATCGCCCAGCCCGTTAATCTCGGCCAGAGTCTGTACGTCCGTTCGGTGCCTCTCCGCGATCGTCCAGAGGTTGTCCCCAGCCTTGACGCGGTAAAGAGCGGTCTCGGCCGTCGCGGACGGGGCACTTTCCTGTTTCTTGTGTTCAACGGTGATTCGCTCGTCCAGACGGGCTTCCGCCGGAACGAATACGGTCAGGGACAGGATTGCCCCGGCTACGAGACCACCGATTAACTTCTTGATGTTCACGTTACACACCCCACTCAAAAAGACACATTCGCTAGTTAGTCTTGCCCGATGAGTGGGGTAATATACACCAATTCTGACTACTTCCCTCCGTTGCCGTGCTCCACGGTCCGCCCGTTCCCGGTGGTTGCCCGCCGGAAGGCCTGGAAGTTTCGCAGCAGCTCCTCATTAGACTTGGTACGGCGCATCTCCTCAATCATATGCTCTATGGCTTCCCAGGAGGACATCTGGTTGACTGTCTTCCGGAAGTACCACATCAGTTCAAGCTCTTCGGCATTCAGGAGCAGATCCTCGCGCCGCGTGCCGGAACGCTGCACGTCGATGGCCGGGAAGATGCGGCGATCGGCCAGGCGCCGGTCAAGGACCAGTTCCATGTTGCCGGTGCCCTTGAACTCCTCAAAGATAACCTCATCCATGCGGCTTCCGGTGTCAATCAGCGCTGTCGACAGGATGGTCAGACTGCCACCCTCCTCAATGTTCCGGGCAGCCCCGAAAAACCGTTTCGGCTTATGCAGGGCGGCCGGATCAACGCCGCCGGAAAGGGTGCGGCCGGAGGTCGGAATGACCAAGTTGTATGCCCGGCCCAGGCGGGTAATGCTGTCCAGCAGAATAGCCACGTGCTGTTTCTGCTCGACCATCCGCTTGGCCCGCTCCAGCACAATCTCGGCGACCCGAACGTGATTGTCAGCCGGTTCGTCGAAAGTTGAGCTGATTACTTCGGCCTTTACAGAGCGCTGGATATCGGTAACCTCTTCGGGACGTTCGTCGATCAATAAGATCATCAGCTTGATCTCAGGGTGATTGGTGGTGATACTGTTGGCGATGTCCTTCAGAAGTGTGGTTTTGCCCGCCTTAGGAGGGGCCACAATCAGGCCGCGCTGGCCCTTGCCGAGCGGCGAGATTAAGTCGATGATCCGGGTCGCCTTGGAAGCGCTGCCGGTTTCCAGCTCGATGCGTTCCTGCGGATACAGCGGGGTGAGGGTGTCAAAGTGCGGCCGGCGTGCGGCTGTGTTGGCGTCCTCACCGTTGATCTGTTCAACCCGTAACAGGGCCAGGTACTTTTCATTGTCTTTTGGCTGGCGCACCTGCCCCGAGACGAAATCTCCGGTACGCAAATCAAACCTGCGGATCTGAGAAGCGGAAACATAAATGTCGTTGTTTGAAGGGACGAACTGGTAAGGCCGGAGGAACCCGTAGCCCTCGGATAGGATCTCGAGAACTCCGTGAGCCTGAAACAGGCCGTTTCGCTCGGCGTTTGCCCTGAGTGTTTCCTGGGTAATACGGGGTCCGGGTGCCTCCGGCTGGGTCACAGGTATCTCCTGGTGTGTTCCAGGACTCTCCTGGTGCGTTCTGGGTATCTCCTGGCGCGTCCGGGGTGCATTATGAGCGATCCTTCCGGTTGCAAACCGGTTCACCCTGGGAGCAGGTTTTGCAGCTCCGGGCGTTTCACGATCCGCCCGGGGGGTCTCCGGCCTCGGCGCCCGTACAATCTGCTGGGTTACCTTGGCTTTCGGGGTCTCCTCTTGAATGGTTGCAGACTCCTGACTAACCCTGTTAATTTCTAGAATCAAATCCTTTTTTCTTAAACGGTAGTAAGCCGGAATATTCAATTCCTTCGCCATATTCTGCAGCTCGCTGACCGTTCGGCTTTCCAGATCGGTAATTGACATGGCATCCCCCCCTCACTAAGGAGACTAGTAGTTTGCGTTCTTACTTCTTAAGGGTCGCCCAATCATCAAGGAACGCCTTGATGCCGCTATCGGTGAGCGGATGCTTGAACATCTGCATCAGAACCTTATACGGGATCGTGGCGATGTGGGCACCGGCCCGCGCCGAATTGAGCACGTGCAGCGGGTTTCGGATCGAAGCAGCGATCACTTCTGTGGCCAGCTCGTGGATATTGAAAACGTCTACGATTTCTGCCACCAGTTGGACACCGTCGTGTCCGATATCGTCCAGACGGCCCAGAAACGGGCTGACATAGGTCGCGCCGGCGAGAGCGGCCAACAAAGCCTGGTTGGCGGAGAAGACCAGGGTCACATTGGTTTTGATGCCCTTGGAAGCAAGTACACTGACCGCTTTTAACCCTTCGGGAATCATCGGGATCTTAATCACCACGTTGGGGTGAATCTTCACCAGTTCTACGGCCTCGGCGACCATTCCGTCAGCCTCCAGGCTGATCACCTCGGCGCTGATCGGGCCGTCCACGATCTCGGTAATCTCTTTAACTACCTGAACAAAATCCCGGCCTTCCTTAGCGATCAGGGAGGGGTTAGTGGTAACCCCGGAGATTACTCCGATGGCCGCCGCCTCACGAATGTGTTCCACGTTTGCAGTGTCGATAAACAGTCTCACGCTTTTCTACCTTCCTGAATGCTAAATTTCGTCTGCTTTGCCGGCGCTGCCGAACAGGCGGATCTTCCCTCGGATCACCTCAACTGCTGCCTCACGGGCCGGCCCCAGTACCTTGCGCGGGTCAATCTCGTTCGGCTTCTCGTCCAACACCCGCCGCACCTCATTCACAAAAGCCTGGCGGATATCAGTATCGATGTTCACCTTCCGCACCCCGAGACGGACAGCCTCGCGGATAGCGTCTGCCGGGACCCCGGACGAACCATGCAGCACAATCGGAAGCTTAACCAGAGCCCGGATCTTCTCTAGCCTCGGAAAATCCAGTCTCGGCGTGCCCTTGTACAAGCCGTGGGCGGTACCGATGGCCACCGCCAAAGCGTCCACTCCGGTCTCCTGAACAAAGCGGTAGGCCTCCTCCGGGTTAGTAAAAAGGGCATCCCGTTCGTCCACGCTGATATCGTCCTCGACCCCTCCGAGACGGCCCAGTTCCGCTTCCACGGAAACATCCACCGGACGAGCCGTCTCCACCACCCGCTTGGTCAGAGCGATATTGTCTTCCAGGGACAGGTGCGAACCGTCGATCATCACGGAACTGAAGCCGGAACGGATACAACGCACCACCTGGTCATAGCTCGTCCCGTGGTCCAGATGCAAAGCCACCGGGATGCGTGTGCCCTGAACAGCCTGCATCACAAGAGCGGTGATGAAGCCCAGACCGGCATACTTGATAGCACCTTGACTGGCCTGAATGATGACTGGGGCGTTTTCAGCTTCGGCTGCGCTGATGATGGCCTGGACGATTTCCATGTTGTTGCAGTTGAAGGCTCCCACGGCCCAACCGCCATTGTCGGCGGATTGCAGGATTCGGGAGATGTTTACAAGCGGCAATCTGGTTCCTCCTAATAAGACCGGCATCACGAAAGCTCCCCACACAGGGCAAAGCCCAAAGGAGCTGCCTTTAGACCGACCATAACGGTATGTGGTATCGGGGGTTTGGGGTTTAGTCTTGTTATCGGATAGTATGTGCCGTCTTATGCCTAAATAAAAGATCCTCTACTTATTGTCGTGTTTGCGGTGCATCCGAGGAGTTTTGGTTTTGGTGCATGCTTTGTGCGTAAGCTTAAGAACCTCGTCGTCCCGTAAATCGGAAGCATCCTGAGCCGTCATCGCGGAGAAGACGTGCATGCGGTTGCAGTGACGGCAGTGGAGTTCGATCCGGTCAGGGAATATCTCAAGTTCAATCCGGTTGTTTTGGCAGGTGCAGTTAAGGTTACCTTCCTCGGCGAGGGTGTGAACATGGGTTAACACTGAAAGCATTACCCCGGCGTTTACGAAATACTCCTGACCGCCCATTTCCTCAACTAGAGCTTCCAGCGCCTCTTCATGATTCTTGATGTATTCCTTAATCTTATTGCGGTCTCCAACGTGCCCCAACTCCAGGCCGGTTTCCTGGCAGGAAAGGTGAACCACGTCGTGCGACCACATTTCTTTGCTGGAGAGATGGTACAAGTGAACCGCCTCACAGATTACACAGTTCACCTCGAGCCAGTAGGACCGGTTGCCCTTGGTGCTCACCACCACTTGCGGGCTGCCGCAGGAACAAGAGACCTCTCTGGAACGCCCCCCGCCCAATTCAAAGCGCGACAGGGTGTGCAAGACGAGACGCCCGCAGTCCGGGCAGCGCAGAGCCACAGTGTTTTCGGTCTTGATTAACATACCCGGACCTCCTCGATAGTAGCCTACTTCGCCACTACAAGCCAGATTCCTTTTTTACCAGGTTTTCAGCCGCAACCTTGTCCAAAACTCTACGTACCACTACTCGGACCTCATCCAAATCAAAGGGTTTTAGAATGAGGCACCGGACACCCATCCGCTCCGCCTCGCCCGGGTCTGATAATTCACCATAGGCGGTGATCAGAATCACGGGCAGTCCGGGAGCCACTTTGTTCAATTCACGCAGTGTCTCCAGACCGCTCATTCCGGGCATCTTCAGATCCAGCAGAATCAGTTCCGGCCAGCGCTGCTGCACCTTGGAAACCGCCTCACGGCCGTTCGCCGCCAATTCCACCTCGTATCCATCACTCGCCAGCGCCTCCAGCAGCAAGTGCCGGATCGCTGGTTGGTCATCTACGACCAACAGCATCTCCAATCCCACCTTGCATTATTCCCTTACCCTATTCTTGGCGCGGTGCTGAATTCCTGCCCCAGAACTGGAAGAACGAAGGAAAATTAGAACAAGCCCGGTATAGACGGAATCTGGGGCATGACCGCAGCGAATCCAAGGACGGCTACGAACAGGATGATCAGCCCCAACAAAAGGATGGCGATGACCGGTGTAAAGACAGTGGCAATGGCCTGGCTCGTTCCAAAGCGGTGTACTTCACGTAGGCCTAGAACCAGAAGCACCAGGCTCCAGGCAAAGGCCGCGAATCCGGCCAATCCTATTAGGGAGGTCGTAACACTTTCGCTCAGACCGGCCACGATGATCAACCCCTCCACCGGAAGCAGGAGCAGGCCCGGCAGCGTGGCCAGAGCATAGACCGACAGGGTGGCTTTGGGGCCGTTTGTTCCACCGAACAACTGCGCGACCAGGTGCAGTACCGCACCGTAAACCAGCCACTTCACATACCACAGCAGGGAGTTAATGATCGCAAAGAGTGGCACGAGTGATCCAATGAGCACGTTGAGTTCGGAGATGGTGCTGATGCCGGCTGCTCGATAGGCAATTGTGCCCATCAGGGCGGCAGCGAGGTTGACCAGGGTGGCAATGACGACTGCCGTCCATAACGGCGGGCTTAGAGCCACACGGCGGAAGGTGGCGACAGGATCAAACAGCACCCCGTAGATCAATTCCAGAAACCCAACCGGTTTCAATGCCTCTACGAAGTTGCTTTCCGGTTCAACGGCCGGTTCTGTAGCTATGGCCTCGCCCGGGATTCCAGCCGGTTCCACGGCGGAGATCTCAGGCTGTTCCTGCTGGTCCCTTTTCTTCTCGGACATTGACACCCTCCCTAACGCTGTGAAAACGACGGCATGATCATCATCCAGCCACCAGGCGGAACCAGATTCAAGGACATCCCGCCGAACAACTGCCGGAACACTCCGGTCGGGCCCGCCATCTCAAACACCTCAGGGTTCGATAGTCCAGCCATTTCGGTGGCTTCTTCCACCGCTTCCTCAAAGAAACCGAGCCGATCTACTAAACCCAGAGTGTAAGCCTGACGCCCGGTGAACACGCGTCCATCGGCTATGGACAGGACTTCGTCCCGGGACAGGTTACGGCCTTCCTGAACGGCGTCCACAAACTGGCTGAACATATCGTCCACCATTTCTTGAAAAAGCTCGCGTTCCGTTCCGGTCAGCGGGCGGTTTGGTGATCCCATGTCCTTCAGTTGACCGCTCTTGATGACCTCGTTCTCAATCCCGAGCATCTCGTACAAACCCGCGAAATTAGTGGTGTTGATGATTACACCAATACTTCCGGTGACGGTGGTCGGACTGGCCACGATGGAGTCACAACGGGACGCAATCCAGTAGGCCGCAGAAGCTCCGGTGTCGCCCATCGACGCCACCGTAATCTTCCCCGAGGCACGCAGATTATCGATCGCATTGGCGATTTCCTGCCCGGCGGCTACGGTCCCGCCCGGACTGTTGATCCGGAAAATAACTGCATCGACAGTCGGATCTTCGGCCGCTGATTTGATTTGGGCGGCCACGGTTTCCGACCAGGTCATCCCACCCTCAAAGAGCGATCCGCCGCTCCCGCCGATAATCGCTCCTTCAATCCGGATCACCGCAATCCGGTCCCGGCCGCTACCGTAGTAGTCAGGCCCGTCTTGCGCCAACACCGCCACCAGAATCAGGGAAAATATAACCGCGAGCAAGATCAGCCCGGCCCAGATCTTACGCAAATCAGCATTCCTCCACAGTGTATTTGGGAACCCGGAAAAGTGCACCTAATTGGGCTGGGTCCGATTCTTCCTGGCCTTAAGGGACGCACCGATGAAGTCCTGGAAAAGCGGGTGCGGACGGTTGGGCCGGGAGCGAAACTCCGGGTGGAACTGGGTCGCCACAAACCAGGGATGGTCAGCCAGCTCAATAATCTCCACCAAACGTTCATCCGGTGAGAGGCCGCTGAAGATCACACCCGCACCTTTGAACTGTTCCCGGTAGTCGTTGTTAAACTCATAGCGGTGCCGGTGCCGCTCCGTGATCTGTTCCGTTTTGTAGGCCTGGTGCGCCAGTGAACCCGGCAGAAGTTCGCACGGGTACCCTCCCAAACGCATCGTCCCACCCATGTCGGCGATATTCTTCTGTTCTGGGAGAAGGTCGATTACCGGGTACCTGGTGGCGGGGTCGAACTCCGAGCTGTTGGCATCCGACCAGCCGAGGATACCGCGGGCAACCTCCACACAGGCCAGTTGCATCCCCAGACAGATACCGAGTAGCGGCACCTTATTCAACCGGGCATAGTGCAGCGCCCGAACCTTGCCTTCGGTACCGCGGTCGCCGAAGCCGCCTGGCACCAGGATTCCGTCCGCCCCGGCGAGAAAGCCCTCCACCGGCTTGGTCTCCAAATCCTCAGCGTTCACCCAGACAATGTCAACCCGGGCGCTGTGGGTGATCCCGGCATGACGCAGGGCCTCGGCCACACTGAAATAGGCGTCCTGAAGGGACACATACTTACCGACTAGGGCAATGGTCACCTTATAGCCGGGGTTCTTCAGCCTGCCGAGCATCGCCTGCCAATCGCTCAGATCCGGACGGTTACACTCCAGACCCAGCCGCTCGACCACGAATTCACCCAAGCCTTCCTCCTCCATCATAATCGGTACCTGGTAGATCGAGGGGGCATCCAGCGCCTGGATCACGGCTCGTTTCTCGGTGTCACAGAAGAGGGCCAGCTTGTCCTTCAAACCGGGTGGGAAGGGTTTTTCGGTACGGCATACCAGCACGTCCGGCTGAATGCCGATCCCGCGCAGTTCCTTCACACTGTGTTGCGTGGGTTTGGTCTTCAGCTCGTTGGCTGCTTTGAGGTACGGCACCAGGGTCACGTGGATGTACAGGGCGTCACCACGCGGCAGATCCGATTTCAGTTGCCGGATGGCCTCCAGAAAGGGTTGGGACTCGATGTCACCCACCGTGCCGCCGATCTCAACTATGATCACTTCGGCGTCGGTTTCCTGGGCCACCAGGAGCACCCGCTCCTTAATCTCGTTGGTAATGTGCGGAATTACCTGGACGGTCCCGCCGAGGTACTCGCCGCGCCGTTCCTTGCGGATCACTGAGGAGTATATCCCCCCGGTGGTAACATTGCTGGACTGAGTCAGGTTGACGTCCACAAACCGTTCATAGTGTCCGAGGTCGAGGTCGGTCTCGGCACCGTCTTCGGTTACGAAAACCTCTCCGTGCTGGTAAGGGCTCATCGTACCGGGATCGACATTCAGGTAGGGATCCAGCTTCTGAATGGCAACCCTTACCCCCCGGCTCTTAAGAAGGCGTCCCAGGGAGGCGGCTGTGATCCCTTTTCCCAATGAAGAAGTAACACCGCCGGTGACAAAGACAAATTTGGCCATACTCTCCTCCCGCTTTTCGCAGTACCCCCCCCCGGGTATGTTCCTTCGGACGGTGCGTGCTCGAGCAGCTTTTCTTAAGTATTCAGAATTCAATAGTCAGTAGTTAAAATTCTTCTTCCTTGTTCATTCTGAATACTGAATTCTGGCTCCAACTACATTCTCTCCGGCGCGGTAACACCCAACAGGTTAAGACAATTATGGATTACGGTCTGAGTAGACCTGGCCAAAACCAGGCGGGCCTGTTCCAGACCATCCCCCGCGCCGATCACGCGGTGGGCGTTGTAGAAACTGTGGAACAACCCCGCTAGATCGTGCACGTAGTGGGCGATACGGTGTGGGGCGAGATCCACCGCCGCCTGGGCAGCCTCCTCCGGGAAATCGGCCAAACGCCTGATCAGGGCACGCTCGGCTTCTTCCTGCAGTAGCGAATAGTCCACCGTCGCGGTATCAGGCAACGTGCCTCCCCGCTCACCAAGCTGCCGGAAGATGCCGGCAATGCGGGCGTGGGCATACTGGATATAATACACCGGGTTTTCGTTGGACCGGCTCTTCGCCAGATCCAGGTCAAAATCCAGGTGGCTATCCGCACTGCGCATCACGAAGAAGTAGCGGGCCGCATCGGGGCCGACCTCCTCCAGTAGCTCATCCAGGGTGACGTACTGCCCGCTACGTTTGGACATCCGGACGATCTCCCCGTCGCGGTAAAGGCGTACCAGCTGCATAATGACCACGTCCAGGGCGTCCGGGTCAAGACCAAGCGCATCCAGGGCACCCTTCATCCGGGCAACGTGTCCGTGGTGGTCGGCCCCCCAGATGTTGATTACCCAGTTGAACCCGCGGTCAAACTTGTTCTTGTGGTAGGCGATATCCGCAGCGAAATAGGTGGGTACACCGTTGGCCCGAACCACGACTTCGTCCTTTTCCGCGCCGAAGGCGCTGCCTTTCAGCCAGAGCGCCCCGTCCTTCTCCAAGATGTGGCCGCGCCCGCGCAGGATATCAACGGTCTCAGCCACCGCCCCGCTGTCGTGCAGTGACTGTTCGGAAAACCAGACGTCGTACTCAACTCCGAAGGCGGCTAGGGTCTCCCGGATAGCGGTCAGCTTCTCGTCTAGGGCGTACTGTAGCAGTTTCTCCCGACGCACTTCAGGTGCTTCGTCCCGGTAACGATCCCCATGCCGGCCCACGAAGTGGCGGGCCGTTTCGATCAGATCCTCCCCGTGGTAGCCCTGCTCCGGAACCTCGGCCGCCTGCCCCAGTTCCTGCAGGTAGCGGGCCTCCATGGAGAGAGCCAGGTTCTCAATCTGGTGTCCGGCATCGTTAACATAGAACTCCCGGGCGACATCAAAGCCGGCAAATGAAAGCAGGGAGGCCATACTGTCCCCCAGAGCCGCCCCTCTGGCATTACCCATGTGTAAAAGTCCGGTGGGATTGGCACTCACAAACTCGACCTGTACCCTGCGGGAGCCCCCGATACGGCTCCTCCCGTAATCCGGGCCAGCAGTCTCCACCTGGGGCAGGATCCGATAAATCCATTCGGGATGGAGCTGAAAATTAATAAAGCCCGGACCCGCGATTGTTACCTGCTGTACCCCACATTCCTGAAGATTCAGGTGTTTGATGAGGGTTTCAGCAATCTGGCGCGGTGAACGCCGGGCTGGTTTGGTTAGCATCAGGGCCAGGTTGGTAGCGAAATCGCCGAAGTTCTTTTCACGCGGAACTTCGACTGTAAACTCGGGAAGCGGGACTTCGGGATGGATTCCCAGGTCATCCCGGGCCGCTTCGGCGGCACTGCGCAGCGCCCGCTCGATTCCTGCGCGCAGGCCTGCCAGAAGGTAATCCAAATTCAAACCTCCTCGACGGTTATCGAAAGGGCTTGGTAGCCTATTTTTTGCCTGTCCATTTCTAATTCATACTCTAGATTAATACTTCCCCCCACCTCTGTCAAGTCGACCTCTACCTTCCACGGCAGGACGGCCACAGGCAGCATTCCGTAAGGGGTGATGTAGCTGGCACGGTCGTGTATACCGTACTCAAACACCTGGCGCACCTCGCTCGTACCCACCTTGTTCAGGATCACGCGGGAGGGCTCTGCCTTCCAACTGGTAGTGGTGCCGGCCTGACCCGACGCTTCAGACTCGTTATATATAATGTAGAAACAGTCTTTCCGCCGGTAGAAATCACCACGCGTGGCCAGTTCCACGGTTTCGTCTTCTCCAAGGTCGTCGGTGCGCACCGAACGCAGGGTAACCCAGACTTCCTTTCGGACGGAGACCACCACCTTATGAGATGTGGAAGGTGTGAGGCTAATCGACATTAAATTCCACAATTCTACATTGCCTTCCTCAAATCCTTCTCTTTGCGGCGCCGCAATATGTAAATTATGGTGTTCGCTGCACTAAACGCCCGATTCTCTTAAAGGCCTCGGTCAGGTTATCTACCGAAGCGGCATAGGAACAACGGATGTACCCCTCGCCGCACTCCCCGAAGGCGTTACCCGGAACAACGGCAACCTTCTCCTCCTTAATCAGGCGTTCGGTAAACTCTTCAGAACTGAGTCCGGTGGGACGGATATCCGGAAAAACATAGAACGCCCCCCCGGGATTGAAGCAGGGCAGACCGATCTCCTGGCAGGCTTTCAGGCACAGCCGGCGGCGGTGATTATACTGGTTAACCATCCGGTGCATATCTTCACGCCCGTTCTTAAGGGCCTCAATGGCCGCCATCTGGGCGGTGATCGGGGCACAGAGCATCGTGAACTGGTGGATCTTGGTCATGGCGCCGATGAAGTCGGTATTCCCGAGGGCATACCCCACCCGCCAGCCGGTCATCGCAAAGGCCTTGGAAAACCCCTGCAACAGGATGGTGCGGTCACGCATGCCGGGCAGGGTCGCGAAACAGGTGTGTTCACTCTCATACGTGAGCGCGGCGTAGATTTCGTCCGAAATGACCAGAATGTCGTGCGTGGCACAGACCTCCGCGATCGCCTCCAGTTCAGCCCGAGAAATTACCGCCCCGGTCGGGTTGTTCGGATAACACAGTAGAAGTGCTTTTGTGCGCGGGGTAATGGCCGCTTCAATCTGGGCGGCGGTAACCACAAAACCGTCCTCACCACGGGTGGGCACCGGAACCGGGATGCCTCCGGCCAGGGCAACACAGGGCTGATAGGAGACGTAACAAGGTTCCGGTACGATGATCTCGTCCCCCGGAGCCACGATGGCACGTAAAGCGAGATCCAATCCTTCACTGACCCCGACCGTCACCAAAACCTCGCTATTGGAGTCATAGGTGCAGCCGAAACAATCGGCTGTGAAACGGCTGATCTCGCGTCGCAGCTCCGGCAGCCCGCTGTTCGCCGTGTACATTGTGTAGCCCTTCTCCAGGGCATAAATCGATGCCTCCCGGATCCGCCAAGGGGTAACAAAGTCTGGCTCGCCCACGCCAAGAGAAATGACCCCTTTCATTTCGGAAGCCATATCAAAGAAGCGGCGAATACCGGAAGGTTTCACCTCCCGCACGGTGGGGTTCAGCCTGTCAGCCCAATTGTAAGTGGTCACGGTGACATTACCAGTCTGTGGTCACCGTCGGCCTCCTCCAGCAGAATCCCTTCTTTCTTAAATGTCTGCAGGACAAAATGGGTGGTGGTGCTCATCACCCCGTCGATCGGGGCCAGCTTCGTGGCTACGAAAAAGGCGACCTCCTGCATCGTCCGACCTTCAATGAAGACCGCCAGGTCGTAAGCACCGGACATGAGGTGCAGACTCTTCACCTCGGGAAACCGGCCAATCCGCTCCGCTACCGCCCGGAAGCCCACGTCCCGCTGCGGTGTCACCTTCACCTCAATCAAGGCGGTAACCCGCTCCTTCTGTACCTTATCCCAGTTTACCAGAGTTCGGTATCCTAAAATGGTATGGCTCTCCTCCAACTCCTCTACCAGGCGCCGGGCCTCTTGCTCGTCCAGATCGAGCATGGTTGCCAACTGCTCGATTGTCAGTCGGGCGTTTTCCGCCAGAAGCTCTAATACTTCCATCCGCACGTCCATCATATTCCCTCCTAAAAAACAATAGGGCGCTGTCCTCCAAAGGACGGGCGCCCTGGCCACGCGGTACCACCTTCATTGGCCTGCCGAAATGGCAGACCCGCTCGAAACCCTGATAACGGAGGGCTGCCGGAAGGCTCCTCACCTTCTGCTCGGGGGTGGCTTCGGTATCGCTGTCGGCCGGACTCACACCGTCCCCGGCTCGCTGTGCAACGGGCTGATACCGTTGGTCCCTTCATCACCGTACCCTTTTCACTTGTATTACAACTTAGCATCGCTAAATTACTTTGTCAATAACCCAGCCCGTACTATGTGGGATGTTCCAACCTCACACTTCGCACTTCCTGTCTTCGTAGCCCCGTTACTCTTCCTTCGGTCTGGAGTCGCGATAGCCGATTCTTTTCAAGGAATTAGGCTTTCTCGACCGCCGGGTGAAGTTATTTAACTTTTTAAGTCTGACCCTCACATGGTGAGTTCGCCTTCGGGAGTGTCGATCAGCTGCAGGATTTGTTCCTGACGTCCGTTGTTCGCATTGACATAAATGAGGTAAACATTTCCTGCCGCTTCACCCCTGAACTCCCAAGTGAGCAGCTCCCCGCCGCCCTCGGTCGGGATGACTGCCAGACGTGAGTTCGTTACCTGAACGCGCTCGTTAATCTTCTTCCTGGCCTGATCCGCGGATACGGCAGGCTCCAGGTTGTCCCGCCGGTGGTGGTGCATGACATACCCGTACCCCTCACGACCGATTACCTGTCCATTATCGAGGGCAACCGTGACCTTTAGTAAGTCCGGGTACATGATTACCCCGTCCTGTGCACCAGCGAAGTTGTAGGTAACGGTGTCGCCCTGCCTTACGGAATAGGTGACCCTCATCTTCTTTATGTTTCGCTCCTCAAGGTAGCGTTCCGCTCTTTCTTTGGCCTCGGCAACGCTCAGCTGCTCCGGCCCAGGCGGTCGGGAGTTCAGAAACCAGACAACCTCCCCGCCACGGCGGGCCACATCAACGGTAAAGCGGTCGTCCCTGCCACCGCCCCGGCCGATTACCTCCACGCGCACCGCCGGAATCAGACCACGGGTCGTCCCAGTCACTCTTGTCTGATAGTCAACCCCTTCACGGCGGTCCACGGCTTGCAGCGCAATTTCACGTGCCCGCTCCTGGTCGACCGCCTCGCCACCGAGCGCTCGGGGCTCCTGCCTCTGCAAATGATCCGAGAACGGCCCGTCATAGATCAGGGTCGGAAAGGCCTCCATCTCCCGGTTGATCGAACGGAACTCGTCTTGGGCCGGGTTTAGCGGGCTGGCCGCCATTGCCCCACGACTGGCGCGGATCAGCTGGTTGATTTCCCAGAAATGCGCCCCATTCTGCTCCATCTGACGCTCGATATCGTGAAGCTCATTGTTTAGGCTCCCGGCTTGGTTCTGCAGGCGGCGTAAGGTATTCCAATGCTCGTCCGAAACCGGTACCCCCATCGCGGACTGCCGCAGGAGAGAGCTACTGAAATCACCGACCTGGTTTAGGAACTTAGTAGTTCGGGCAACGGCGATCCCTTCCACCGGCAGACGGGTCAGGTTACTTTGAGCGGCCAAAGCCTGCTGATAAATTTCCGCGAACAACCGTGTGTCCTCTGAGTCTCCACACACGGCCAGACTCTTTCCAAGAAGCACTTCCAGCCCACGCACCTGCGACAGAGTATCGTAGAAAGAACGCTGGTATTCATTGTTCAGAAAGTTCTCCATCTGAACCCGCGTCCGCGACTGGTCCAGCCCCCAGGCAAAGGATACCACGAACAGTAGGGCTAAGACGGCCACGGGTATGGTCCACAAACGGGGCATTCACTATTCACCCTTTCCTTGTATGAAACGCTCCAACTTTAGGCGAAGGTAACGACCTACGCTGCCTTAACGGGCAAACACGTGCTGCCCGATCCGGGTCTGGATCCGCCGGGTCCAAATCCAGGGGTTGACGGGCTTTCCGGGGTTCCAAAAGAAAAGCGCGCCACCAGACGGATCCCAGCCAGCCAAGCATTGTCTCGCGGCGCGATAGGCATCCTGGGAAACGGGCCGCCAAATTGTACCCCGGCTGACCGATTCAAAGGCCAAGGGTTGATAGATCACACCGGACACCGTATTGGGGAATTGGGCGTCACGTACCCGGTTCAGTATCACGCCACCCACTGCCACCTTCCCCACATACGGTTCCGCACCGGCCTCGGCCATGATCACCCGGGCCAACAGGTGGACCACATCGTCACGCGCCACCACCCGGCCGGCCTGAGTCGGCACGGCCGAATCATAGGCATTACCGAACCCCAGCGCGCGCCACGTGTCTCCGTCCACGATGCCGCTAACCCGAATGCGGTGTTTGGCCTGGAATTCACGTACCGAGCGCCAGGTCGCTCCATCCAGCGTCCCATGGATGTCCCCCCGATAGAAACCCTGTGCAGCGAGACCTTCCTGAATCTGTTCCACGTGGAATCCTTTGCTGCCCCAAGTCAGGACGGGCATCGGCCCCATCCGGTTCTCCAGGTACAGCGCACCGGTAACCATGAAGATTAGTCCAAATGCAAGAATGGCTATACTACGCCGGTACAATTTACCGCCCCCTCTGTACTTTTCCTTATTCTTTGTTGAAGGGCATAAAAAAATGAGCACCAAGTGCACATTTGAGAGGTGGGAAGTGAAAAAGGGACAGTCTCCTTTTCTTATGTATTTTATTTGGGGGTGCTTCGCTACCGTTCACTGTCCACAGAAACATCAGCACCTGCCACATAGCGAAGGTCAAATTCGCGTGGCAGGTGCAAAGTAACACCATCGGACAGGCTTTTTTGAACCGCGACTGCTTGGGTCGGAGTTACGTCCCAAGAATGAAGGGGATTTACCCTCACTTGTGGACTACGCTCGTAATCCAGTCTAGGAACTCCGGATTACCGTCCTTAATCTCGATCACACTCACTGCCGGCAACTCGTATTCGTGCATTTCCTTCACGTATTGGATTACCGCAGGCACCTTTTCCTCTGTGGTCTTAGCTAGAATCAAGCTCTCCTGGTCCTCGTTCAACTTATCGTCCCACCAGTAAGTGGAGATAATCTTCGGCACCAAATTGGTACACGCCGCGAGGCGCTCCTCCACCAGACCCCGCGCAATTCTCTCGGCGTCTTCGAAGCCGGCGGCCGTGATATAGACCAAAACTGCATTCACTGCTATGACCTCCTTAAATGTTCCAAAGTATCTTTTCTATGCTTGGGCATAGTATTCCAGTCTCAGTTACCTTCCCGAAGCGTACGGTACTGCGCTGCAGCCTTAACCAGGTTAGGTGCCCAGTCCGGAACGGCCAAGGCGTGAATGTGACAGTAGGCTGCGAAGGCATTGTGGTGCAGCATCCCGTCCCGTCGCCCATCGGTACCGTATCCCCGGTGCACATCCATACAGAAGACTACTCCCGGATCCACCCGGGTCACGCTGGAATGGTGGAACTCATGCCCCTTGACCATGGTCCCCAGCGAAAAGAAGGGATTATCTTGCACAGCCTTTGCGACCATGTACCCGTGACCCCGGGGCTTCTTATCCAAGTCTGTCTCAAAGGGCATCGCTCCAGCCATCTCGAATCCTTTGCCCTGCCACATCAAACGCTCACCGAGATACATCAGTCCACCGCACTCGGCGTAAGCCGGCATCCCGGCTTCAACCCGTGACCGAACAGACTGCCGCAGAGCGTTATTGGCCTCAAGTTCTGCCGCGAACACCTCGGGAAACCCGCCTCCCACATACAGGGCGTCAATCACTGGCGGTAGATCCTCGCTCAAGGCGTCGACAAAAACCAGTTCGGCGCCGGCCATCTCCAAGGCCTCCAGGTTTTCGGGATAGTAGAAGGTGAAGGCGCGATCCCGGAGGATGGCGATTCGGGGTCGGATGCCAGGCATCAGCTCCGCTGCCTCATCAACCTGTACCGAGTCCAGCGGCGAGGCCGCCCGGGCAATCTCGACAATCCGGTCCAGATCTAGGGTCGACTCCGCATCAGCCTGCCAGGTCTCCAGAACCCTTTGCAGAGCCTCGTTCTCCGCCGCCGGCACCAAGCCGAGGTGCCGGTCCGGTACGGTGTATTCCTTCTTCTTGGGAAACACTCCGAGCACGGGAAGGTTACAGTAGCGGTCAATGACGGCGGTGAGCATATCGCGGTGACGCGGGCGGGCCACATTATTCAAGATAACCCCGGCAATGTTCACGTCCGGGTCGAGTTTCTGGCATCCTAAAACGATAGCAGCGGCACTGCGGGTCATCCGCACCGCGTTTACCACCAGCAGGACTGGTGCCCCCAGACTCTTCGCGATCTCAGCGGTGCTTCCGCTGCCCTCTACGTCGACACCGTCATACAGGCCCATCGCACCCTCGACCACCGCGATCCCCGATTCCGTAGAGTGTTTGACAAAGGAATGTCGGATGGTGCTTTCGTCCATCATAAAGCGGTCCAGATTGCGGCACTGACGGCCGGAGATTAGGGACAACCAGCTCGGATCAATGAAATCCGGGCCCTTCTTGAATGGATGAACGTCAATACCACGGCCGCGAAGCCCGGCGATGAGTGAGGCCGTGACCGTTGTCTTCCCGGATCGCCCCTGCGGAGCAGCGACGACCAGCCGTGGGCGGTTCAGTTTCTCCACAGGTTATCCCGCCTTAATCCCTCGTAACAAAATTAAACGCTTAACCCGGGGGGAACCCCGGGTTAAGCATTTGCAGTAAACTCGATTTTTAGACGCAGCCGGTCGGCTTGGGTAGACCGCCGAGTTTGCAAGCACCCTTAGCAGGGCCGGACGGGAAGAGTTCGTAGATCTCCTTTAGGGGGATACCGGTTTCTTTACAGAGCTTGCGGATCATCGGAGCAATACCGTTGGTGGCATAGTACTCCTTAAGGTAATTGATAACCTTCCAGTGATCATCGGTCAACTGTTCGATGCCCTCACCCTTGGCAAAGTAGTACGCACAAGCCTCAAACCAAGCGGCCGGATCGGTCATAAAACCGTCCTCATCGACCTCTACCTGTTTCCCTTCGATTTCAACAAACGGCATTTTTCTAGCACACCTCCAAATTGATTTTTTTATTGTACACCGATGTTCCTTTATTCGGAGTTATCTTACCCCGTCCTATTCCTCAGGAAACACCAGCGCATGACCCACTAAGTCAATCAGTCCCACCACCTCAACCGGCAGTTTGTGTTCCTTCACCATCGGATAGAGCTGCGCTTTGCAGATGGAGCAAGGAGCGCACAGAACCTCGGCTTCGGTCTCACGGACCTGTTCAGCCTTCTTGTTCGAGGCCAGGATGCGGTACTCGTACATCGCCGGATCGTCAAACAGGACACCTGACCCACCGCCGCAGCAGAAGTTCCGCTCACGGTTCGGCGTCATTTCCACGAAGTCGCTCGTCACGGCCCGCATAATCACGCGCATTTGATCACAGAGTCCGCAGGCCCGTACGTAGTTACAGGGGTCATGCAGGGTGATCTTCTGGCTGTTCCGGGTCGGATCCAGATCCAACTGTCCAGACTCAATCAAAGCCGCGACCTCATCGTGAATGTGCGTCATCGGAATCTTCGCCACACCCGGCAGGTCGCTGTAGCTGGCTACATACATCTTGGCGGCACGCCAACCGTGACCACATTCACCCCAGACGATCTTCTTGATACCGAGCGTGGTGCATTCCTCATAGAGGCGGGTCACCATCTCGCGCTGGATACGGGTCTGATCCATCAGGTAGCCGAAGTTGCCGGCCTCCGTGATACGACTGGACATCGTCCAGTTGGCACCCACCCACTTGAAGAACATTCCCGCGCCCTTCAGGGTGTTGGGGTTTAACATAAAGTCCACTGAGGACGGAATGTACAGGATGTCCGAATCCGGCTTGTCAGTGGGGAACTCGACCTTAAGACCGTTGCGGTCCTCCTCGATTTCCTCGGCTAAGAACTCCAGCGTGTCAATGATACCGGCCTTGGTCAGGCCCATATGGTTGCCTGTCTTAAGAATCGCACCGGCCGTAGCCGTGTGCAACTGCGGGCCGATGCCGAGCCAGAACAGGATCTGACGGCCAACCATGGTTATTTCAGCAGTATCCAAACCGAACGGGCAGGTATGGGAACAGCGCCGGCACTCCGAACACTGGTAGAAATAGCTGTACCATTTCTCGAGGGTCTCCAGCGTCAGCTCTTCTGCTCCGACCAGCGGCCCGAAAAGTTTGCCCTGCGGTGTGAAGTAGCGTTTGTATGCCTTGCGGATCAGATCCGCACGACCGGCCGGAATGTTGTTCGGGTCCTTGGTTCCGAGATAGGTATGACAGTTATCGGCGCATAGGCCGCACTTCACGCAGTTCTCCATAGTCACAACAAAGGAACGGAGCTTATTCCTAAAATCATCCAGATGCCGGATTGCTTCTTCCACTTTCTTCTCGTCCGGCACCGGCTCTATACCCAGAGTCCGGAACAGTTTTTCGTTCGCTCTCTTGGGTTGTCTAAGTCCCTTGGCGGTTTCAGTGCTCATTGCAGTGAACACCCCCTTTCTCATACACTACTTAGTTACTTGAACCTTGGCTCCGGGCATTCCAGGTGCCCACTCCTTGAACGGTCTGTTTACCATCCAGCGCATCCAGAAGAAGCCGAAGACGTGCATCAACTTGCTGAACGGGAAGATGATCATCAGACACTGGACGAAGAAGAAATGCCACATAAAGAAGGCATTCTGCGGGAGCGCCACCGGGTTGAAGGTAAAGAGCCCGGCCATGAAAGTACGTGCCTCGAGATAGGTCGTATGGGCATCGGGAACCAGACGCATGTAGTTGCCCAGACCGGCGATTGTTAGCAACAGGAACAGATGCAGGAAGTCACTGGTTGAAGAAATCGCACGCACCTTCTCAACGGTGAAGCGACGATACAACAGATACAAGACGGCAACCAGGAAGACTAGTCCCATTGTAGTACCCAGCAGATCGGAAAGCCACACGCTGAGATCGGCCGAAACGAGTAACGGCGCGATCATGTGGAACTGCAGCCCCAGCGTATAAATACCCATTGCGTGGCCGGCAATGATCGCGATCAGTGCGGCGTGGAAGGGAAAAGCGCCAATCCAGAGCGCCCGGTCAAACTTTAGAATGTTCCAGAAGATAGCAATCTGCCACACCCACCAGGTGACTGCGGCCGTCCAGGTACCCGGGAACGGGGAAAGGGTGATGTTGTGCATAATCCGGGGGATCATCCAGCGCCAGAGGCGCCATGTAACACCGCCCAAGAATATGGCTACGGTAAAGTACGGCATAATCTGACCAACAAATTGTTCCACCTAGTACACCTCCCCTGGTTATAACTGGCACAAAGGCATCTGTAATACACCTTCGTTGCCGTAGTGGTAACATAAGATGACACCGACACCCAAACCACAGCACAGGGCTCCCGATTCTGCACCGGAGTCCCGATTTGCGGCCCGGGTTAAGACCACCTTTCGGAGCCGGCGCTAAGAATTACTCCTGTGCTGGCTCGTTTTCCGGGATTCTCTGATCTCTCACCTCCCGGTCGTCCACTCCGGGGACGGGTTGAATCGGCCTATAACTCCTGTAATGTAACCGACCCGCTCGGGCAGACCGTCACGCAGGTCTCACAGCCGAGGCAGTCTGTGCCGTCCAGGACCACCGCTTTGCCGTCCTGCATCTCGAGGCATTGGGCGGGACAGGCCTCAACGCACTCGGTGCACCCCTCACAGGTGGATGCTTCAATGGTCACCACGAACATTACCGTTTACCCCCTTAAAATAGTTTTGGTTTCTTAGTCAACGAGCCGAATTCGGCTCTCAGCTAACGCAGATGCAAAACAGATCGGCACAAAACCACATGATGTATTTCGGTACACAAGCCCCGATTCCTGCTGTCGGGCGACAAGTTTTTCAGATTTTAGAACCTGATTCGGGATACTCCTCCAAGCAAACGCGAAGGGATTCAATGCCGTCACAGAAACCCTTATTGTAGTGATCCATTTTGTATTCCCTTATCTCACGGATCAGATCCTCGTCTCAATGATCCAGCGGTTGATCGCCTCGTATATGGTCATTAAGAACGCCTCTCCCGAATTCGTCGGTACGGTACAGGCGTACCGGCCCTATTCTATCCGCAATCGCACTGCAAAGCAAGGGCACCTGCGGCAGTTGCACTGGTTGTCTCCCTTGTGGTAAATTTAATTCTGGATACGTCAGTAAAGGATAACGGAAAATCTTGGACGCAATCAATTGCGTCTAACCTAAGAGGTGAATTAGGCCGTGCCTATTTTTGAGTTCCGCTGTGCCGCTTGTGGGAAGCTTTTTGAGAAGCTCTTCGGACAAGCCGATGAGAAGGTAGAGATCAAATGCCCCGAATGCGGTTCGGAAGAGGCCGACCGGGTGATCAGCAGGGCCAATTCCATTATGGGTAGAGGGAAAGGAAAGGACACGAAGTTGACCACCAAGTCCTGCGGCCCTGGAAGTTCGTGTCATACTTTGGAAATACCCGGAGCGGGGGATTAAACGGTGGGGCGGCGACCATCAATTGAACAAACTTCGGAAGGGGCAGCTTGTGTCTTCTGTGGTTTGTCCATAGAAAGACCAAGAGAAGTGGATGACGGAATCGCCCGGGAGATGGCTGTGGGGTGTTGCACAAATTGCGGTGCCGTCTATGTTTGTGACGTCACCGGTCACAACCTGGGAGAGGCTTTCTCGGAGGCGCTGGTCTTTGCCTGTGATATGGACTGGGAACTCGCGTGGGATTTCCTGCCCGAGGAGGACTACCTCCACATGATCGTCGAAGGATATGACCTTGAGACCAACCGGATCTATCCAGAGAGGATTATGGCGGGCCGTGCGGTTAAAGGGGCTCTTTCTTTTGTCAGGCTACACCAGGACGTTCAGGAACTAAAGGGAACAGGTGTGACCAAAAGGCTGGCAGCAAGCAGAGCCCGCTCCCCGAAGAAGGATGTTGCTCTGGAACCGGAAACCACGGGAGAAACGAAAAAGCTGACCAAACAAGAGGTTGAACAATGCATCAAGGAGTACCGGCTGGAACCGGTTGTGGCCTCCGCCCGGCTCGACAAGAAGACCGGCCGGTACCTCCAGCGGCTGCTCCACTCGAACGATGAACTGATCCGGCTTCGCGCCTCCGAGGCCCTGGGGCGGGTGACCAAGGTATTGGCGCCGGCTGACCCTACCGCGGCCGTGGCGATTCTAAGGGGCTTGTTTACCCCCTTTGAAACATCCAGCGCCTCTTACTGGGGAAGCATCGACGCCATCGGAGAAATCATGGCCGCAGCACCCGGTCTTTTTGGGGGCTACCTCCCTCGGCTATTCCCGCTCCTTGAAGACGATGCCCTGAGGCCCGTCGTGGTAAGGGCCTTAACCCGGATCGCACAGGAGAGACCCGACCTTGCCGGGAAGGCCGGCAGGCGGGTCAAGCCGTTACTGAACAGCCCTGATCCTGAGACCCGAGGCAACGCAGTCCGTCTCTTCGGCTATCTCGGAGCGGACGGTATGCGCGAGCGTCTGTTGGAACTGCAAAATGACAGTAATGAGGTGAAGGTCTACCAGACCGGGAAGCTGGTGAAGAAAACCATCGGCGAACTGGCCGGAATAGCGCTGAGCGCTGAGCGCTGACCTACAGCCTAGCATAATGCTATTTTGTTTCCGGCCCGAACTCGCCGCGCACCGCGTTTTCAAGCGACGCCTTCAGGGCAGCAGACACGGAAACAAGCAGGGCCGCACGATCCAAGTCGTGCTGGCCACCCTTCTCCAGAACAGACCGAGACATCTCGTAGAGTTCCCTGTGCAGGCGATCCACGTTGAACGCCGGATAGGACTTGCCGGCTTTAAACGCTGCCTTCCAGCAGGTGCGTCCAACTCCCTGAACGGTGGTGGGAATGCCGTAGGCACGGCAGGTAACCGGTCGATTAGAGTAAAGGACACAGTCGCCTTGATCGTTGAGCAACGGGCACCGGATTCGCTCCCTGGCCATGGCGTAGGCCTGCATCTGCGGGTCGTCTGCATGAGCCT
>Ga0180017_100061_pt1 | contig 44533 bp, 38 predicted proteins | sample KR46_S_MetaG_FD_129674 | JGI IMG/M metagenome (GOLD analysis project Ga0180017, IMG submission 129674) | Groundwater microbial communities from the Olkiluoto Island deep subsurface site, Finland - KR46_S_MetaG | ecosystem: Environmental > Aquatic > Deep subsurface > Groundwater | place: Finland...
GGCCCTCACGAAAACTTTCGGGTTCGGCCGAATTCAGCCGCAGGCCGATGCCCGAGGCCGAGATGTCGCGCAGCTGCGCCACGCGGTACCGCCCCTTGCGCCCATCAGGGTCGAGGGTGTGCACCACCGCAAAGCCGGAAAGCAGCTGACGCTCAGCCCTGCGCCGTTCCTTCGTGCCATCGGCCGGAACGGCGTGCATGGCTGGCGCTTCTACCGGGGATGCATGGATCATGTCGCCGTGCCCGTCCTGTTCGCGCAGGTAGCTATTAAGATCGGTGTTCAGCCAGAGGGGGGGGCGTTTTTGTGTCACGGAAACTCCCTTGAAATTTTTCGCAATCATATGAAAGAATTGTGCCATTCCGACTTCACCGGACCCTGGCGGCGCCATCGGCCCATACCGGGGCCTTGAGGGACCGCAGCCAGACCGATCGTGTCCGACGAAACGGGACTGCCAGCCAACGAGCCGGATCAGCCTAGCGCGAGTCCGACGAAATCGGACTTCATCATACCAGCATGTTATACATGAAATTATGACATTCGCTAAACAGCATCAATACATGCTTCACATTCAATACTGTTTCGTGTAGGCGCCTTTTTTAAGAAGTAGAACACAAATATTTTATGTCATACATTGCCGTCATACAATTTTAAATTTTTTTTTTCAAAAAATCTGAACGTCTTACATCGGCGTCATACAATCCAGACTGTTTCAATACGCATTACAGGGATATTTCAGAGGCAAAACGGTTCATGGCATCAGTTCTTATTATTCATGAGCGCAGCGATATTTGCCACGTGCTGAGTCCGGCCATCGAAAGCCATGGACATGAATGCTATTCCCTGCCGTCCTGTGAAGAGGCCATTCAAAACCTTAGGACCACAACCTTCGACATCGTCATCCTGGACATCGACACCACGGCCATGCCGGGCGACGCGGTGCAAGCACTGGCCAAATCCGAATGCAGACCGCATATCCTGGTCATCACCAGCGGCTTCAATCCTGTCATACTGGAACAGGCCATCCGAGCTGGCGCGTGGGACGTCATCTGCGCCCCCTTCACCCAGGACGAACTGGGCCAGGCCATCAACCGTTGCATGCATCACCGCCGCGCCAGAATGGAGATCAAATGCCACGGTGATATCAAGCGCGACGCCATCCTCGGGACCAGCCCCTGCCTGGAGCGCTGCCTGGACCACATCGCCACCGCCGCGCAAAGCAACGTCAACATCCTCATTCTGGGCGAGACAGGGACCGGCAAGGAGCTTTTCGCCAACGCCATCCACGAGAACAGCAAACGGGCGGCAAGCAACTTCATCGTCATGGACTGCACCAACATCCCCAAGACCCTGGCCGAGAGCCTGCTTTTCGGGCATGAGCGGGGCTCTTTCACTGGGGCGGCCGAATCGCGGGACGGACTTTTCCGGCAGGCCGACGGGGGCACCATCTTTCTTGACGAAATCGGCGACCTGGACATCGAGGTACAGAAATCACTCCTGCGAGTCTTGCAGGAGCGCCGCTTCCGCCCCTTAAGCTCCCGCAAGGAGGTCGCCAGCAATTTCAGGCTGGTCGCGGCCACCAACCGCAACCTCGAAGCCATGGTCAAGCAGGGCGAATTTCGCAAGGACCTTTATCATCGGCTGCGCACCAGCGTGATTCAACTTCCCCCCCTGCGCGACCGGAAAGAGGACATCCTGCCCATCGCCGGCTACCATGTGCGCCAGATCTGCGGCGAGCTCGGCTGCGAGGAAAAGGAGATCTCCTACGAACTGCACCACGCCCTGACTCTCTACGACTGGCCCGGCAATGTGCGCGAGCTCATCAACGTCCTGCACGCCACGGTGCAGAACGGCACGGGCGAGTACAGGCTCTACCCCCAGCACCTGCCCGTGGACATCCGCGCCAGGGTGCTGCTCAAGCGCTCCGGCAGACCCCAGACAGGCGACTACCTCGTCGCCCCGGAAGCTTGCGGCTGCGCGTCCGGCGGCGAAGGCGCCCCCTGCCCGCTGCTGCCGCCCTTAGCCGCTTTTGCTTGCCGAAGGCCGAGGGTTGAAACCCTGAACCCGCCCACCCGCGACGCCGCAGGGCTCGTCCCGCATGCCGACAACGGCACGGCAGCGGCAAAAGAGCACTCCGCGACCGAAGGGCTTGTCGGCACACCCACGCAGCACAAACCCGGCTACGGCTTTGCGCACATCGAAGGCCCCTACATCTCCCTCCCCCTGCCCCCGGAGAGCGCCACGGACTCGCAGCTACTGCCCCTGCGCGCAGTCCGTGAACTGGCCATGCAGGAAGTGGAGGCCGCCTACTTGAAACGCCTCGTGACCAGCAGCCACGGCGACTTCCAACGCGCCTTGACCATCTCCGGCCTCTCCCGCGCCCGCCTCTACGACCTGCTCAGTAAGCATAGTATGAGTATTAGTGTGATGCGGGAGACGTAATACGTCTTGCGTTAGGCGTGATGCGTTAAGCGTGATTTTGGTTTTAGAGTTTTAGATTTTTAGAGTTTTAGATTTTTAGAGTTTTAGATTTTTAGAGTTTTAGATTTTTAGAGTTTTAGATTTTTTGGGGGAGAAACGTGTCCTCTATTGCGAAGACAAAGCAGACTGGTCACTGACGTTTTACGTTTTAGAGTGTTACGTTTAAGCGTAAAACCCTAACACCCTAAAACTTAGAACCAAGCGAAGCGTTTACGTACAAATCCGCCTTGGTTCACTTCTTGCTTATACCGCCCGCAATAGTTCGCCTTGTCCGGCCGAATCGGACACATGACATGTACGTGCTCTGCCCGGCCCTGAAGGCTGGAAAACTTTAGATAAGGGAAATTATGAAGACGAAGATGACGGGACTTGTGCTGGCGATGATTGTGCTTTTGTGCGCCGGGAATGTATGGGCGTCGGTGACGCTGAGCGGTTATTCGCTTGATCGGGGAGCGACGTACATAACCGGATCTTCTTTTTGGGGAACTCCCGCTAAAAGCCAAAATTACGAGTTCAACCTTACCTTTGCCAGTCCCATAGATGGCATCTCGTCCACATACGGCTACTGCGTCGAGTACAACAGGATTTTCAATCCTTCGGCAACCTATGAGACACAGGGAATCGGCGGCCAGGACAACTTTCTGAAAGCCGCGTGGCTGGTCGATACGTATTCAACGTTCACTCATTCCGGAAGCGCAATACAAGGAACCACGGGCGCGGCGACCATTTCCGCGCTGCAGGCCGCCATCTGGACGGTGCTCGGCCAGACGCCCGCCAACTATGCCCCGGTGGACTCCTATCGTTTCTGGTTCTGGGAGATCCCGGTGATCGGCGACGCACAGGCTGTCTACGACCTCTACACGAGCATGATCGCAAGCGTGGATATGATGACCAGCTTTACCGGCCTTGGCCTTGAATCCAAATTCCAACTGCTTACAAACGGAAAATCCCAGGATCTCCTCGTCCGCACCTCCTCCGTCCCCCTCCCCGGCGCGGCCATTCTGCTGGGCTCGGGGTTGCTTGGGCTGATTGGATTGCGGCGGCGACAGATCCGCTGACAGCGCTCCAGCGTCGTGCAAACACAAACGGCCATCCGTGTTTAAGCGGATGGCCGTTTTTCATTTCTCACTTCTCAAGACCGACAAGTGCGACCCGCACCCAATACCTGACCCATTATGCCCCGCAGTTTTGCACATCAGTGCGACCGTGAAGAGATATTTTCGCCTATCAACTTGTTATAAAACATAAATTTTACCTTAGCGGGAAGGACTTTTAACGGTGCCTCCAGACTAATGGCAGGGAATCTTTTCCAAACCATGGCGCGCACTTCTGGAGGGAATGTACTCACGAAGCTAAACTATAACAGAAAATTGATTATTGAAATGCGCGCAGAAATGTGGGAGCATCGGCACGTTAGAATAACCACCATTTCGTCACCCGACCCAGGATCAAAGCGGTATTAAGGATGAATATATTCGCAAAAAACGAAACCAGAAAAAATACGAAAATTTCGTTTCGCACGGATGACGAAACTCTTGCCCAACTTAAATCTATCTGCAGAATCGAAAACAAAACCATCTCTTCCTTGATCGAAAGTATCCTGACAGAGCATGTGCTCGTCCACGAAAATCCATTACTCATTGAGCAAGAAAAAAGGCAGTCGCCACGGAAAAAGTGTTCCATACCTGCCGTTGTGGTATTCAAAATTAATAATTCAAAAAATTATTATAATAGCATGATTGTAAGTTTATCCTCAAACTCCGCACAAATTGTACTTAAAAATTTTTCTCAATTCATCAAACTGGGAAATAGTTTTTTTATTTTGTTTAACTTGCCTAAAAATGATTATCCTTTATTGTTTGAATGCACACTAGTCAGGTCTAAATGCATAGACGGTGAATGCATCATTGTTTCAAATTTTGCGCATGATACCAGCAAAAATAGTGAAATTTTGCGAAAATTTTTAACATTTAATGAATTGTCTGGTGATTCTTAAAATTATCATAATTTCAACAAGTTTATGAAGGATATATGATGGAACCAAAAAATTTACTCAAGAGAAGAGTGCTGCGGGATGACGTCGCCGAATACTTGATGGAATCTATCTTAAAAGGGGAATTAAATCCTGGAGATAAAATAATCGAATCCAAATTGGCACGCGAATTATCCATCAGCCAAGGGGCTGTAAGAGAAGCAATTCGCGACTTGATAGCACAGGGGGTTTTGGAGACGGAACCTTACAAAGGCACTCGTATTCGCACGCTCAGCAAAGAACAACTTAATGACTACTACGATGTTCGAACCGAAATCGAAGCTTTGGCAGTGAGATGGAGCATCATCAAACACCAGTCAAAATACCTTGATCTCAATTTTTTGAAAAGTTGCGTCGACAGTATGAAATATTGCGTCGATAACAACGATTCCAAAAACATGCGCAAGCACGACATGGCTTTTCACCTGGCCATAGTTCAGGCCGCACACAGCGAGTCACTGGAAAAGGCTTGGAATTCCCTGGGAAACTACTACTGGACTTACATCGCGGTCTACTACGACCATGCCGCTTCCTTGCTTCAAGCCCAAGTCGTTAAACACCGCACCATGTATGATGCAATTGCGACCGCTGACATCAATGCCTATGCCAACTGTGTACGCGGCCACTACTTCGACACGAACCAACTATTTCCCGAAAAAGGCAACAACTAACACAAACACTTTTCTGGTTGTTGAGACTCACACAAAAGAAATATACTTTTACTTTGAAATTATTGCTATATCTCATAAATAAGAAAGGCCGCTTGATGCAAGCGGCCTTTCTTATTTATGGGGTATAGCAGGAGTTACATTATGCGAGGCTGAATGAAGATGAGGAGTTCGGCCTTTGACTTCGTATCATACGTGTTTTTGAAAAGCCAGCCAAGGGCGGGAACATCACCAAGACCGGGAATCTGATTCTTGCCAGTGGTTTCAGTTGATTTTTGCACGCCTCCAATAACGATGGTTTCACCATTACTAACCATCATTTTCGTCTTGGTCTGCTTGGTGTCTATATCGCGACCGTCGCTTTTCGGACTGTCGTCGCTAATCTCCAGATCCAGAATGAGCATATTGTCGGGAGTAATTTGCGGGAGAACTGAAATTTTCAGCACTGCTTCTTCATATTCTGTCGTTGTGCCGCCACTCTCAGATTCAGTAGCCGTAGCCAATTTTGTTCCCTGCTGAATCTCAGCACGATTGTTATTTAGAGTAAGGATACGTGGTGACGATATGGTCTTTACTAAATTTTTTGTTTCTCCAAGCTGTAACGCAGCGTCGAGACTAAACAAATCATCACCAAAAAATTTACCTATCTTGCCCCCGATGGTAAACCCTGGGACCGTATTCACTGCAGCCCAATCGGAATTTAACCCTATACGCCCACCCCATTGATTACCACCTTCGCCATCTTCTCCTCGCGAATATTCAGTATTCTGCCCCCATTGGATTCCGAGGCTGCGCTGAAATTCATCGGTAGCATAGACAAGTCGAGCCTCAATCATAACCTGCCGCTCTGCCCGGTCCAGCTTCTTGATGAAGCTGTCCACCCGCTTCAAGGTGTCTTCGGTATCGGTGACAATAAGAATGTTGGTGCGCGAATCCGAGGAGGCAGAACCGCGCCCGGTCAGCATGGTCTTGACCTTGCCTTCAAACTCGGCGGCGGTATTGTAGTTGATCTGCATATACTCGGTCTTCAGAGGCGCGAGGTTTTGCAAGCTGACCTGCGCCTGAATTGCGGCTTCACGGGCTTTCTGCAGCTGAACACGCTCGGTTTCGAGCTTCGTGATCGAGGCGATGCGCATGATGTTACCCTTGATGACCATACCCAAGCCGCGCTGCAAGAGCACGAGGTCAAGGGCCTGATCCCAGGGGATATCCACGAGCTTGAGAGATATCTTGCCGGTAATTTCGTCATCAAGAATCAGGTTGTAGCCGCTGATTTCAGAGATGAGGCGTAACACGTGTTCAACCTCGGCACCCTGCAAGTCGATAGAAATCCTTTCGCCAGTGTAGCGCTCCTTCATGCCCGGAAAAAGAGTATTGAGCTCCTGAATTTCAGCAGACTCTTCCGCGACCACGTCAGGCGACGCTGCGTCGGCATCGCTTGCAGCAGTCTGCGGAGCGCTCTTGGCCTTGATCATGATATGGGTTTCGTCGCCCTTGCGCAGCACGGTTAGAGCAGGGCTTTTCGCGCCGGAAAAAAGAAGGTGCGCATTGCCGCTCTTGTCGTTTAAGGCCGTAACAGACTCTACTGATGAACCGAGTTTGGTGACATCGTATTTTTTGAGCAAAGAGTCCTGAAACTGCACCTTGCGCAACGTCAGTTTGAAATCTCCCTCTTGCCCAGGCGTCACTTCGAAAGGCAAACTGGAATACGTAATGACCTGCAGCGAATCGTTCTTGGGCTTGAAATTGAGAGAAGTAATGTAGTTGGACGGTAAATCCGGGGCGGATACTTCATCGGGAACAAGCATCAAGCGTCCCAAGCTGTCAGACTGCTTGGAAAGCAAAAATTTGCTTTTCTCATTCAAAAAAACATTTATGGATGAGACCTTGCCGCCATCAACATTCTTTGTAATGTCTCCCACCAAGGCAGTGACATTGTAAGGTAACTCGAAGTCTGTAACCGGAGGAGTGAACAAAACCTTGATCTGTTTGTCAGAATCATGGTCTGCATAAATCTGGGTGTTGGCATCAAGGGGGATGTCAATGATTGTTTTCCCCAACGCTTCGGAGACAACCAAAGACTGCAAATTTTGAGTCGGAATTTCTGCAGATTCACCCGATTGGATTGTCGCAGGCTTGGAGTGCGTTGCGCATGAAGTCAGCACAACGATACAACAAAAAATCAAAAATCCGGATATCGCTCTGAAGATCTTCATAGCACCCTACTCCTTCTCTTGCCGCAATCTTAAATTGATAATTCGCTTTTTTGCTTCACCAAAAACATCAATGACGTCTTCTTCGACGACAAGCATTTCGTTACCGATGGTTGTGACCACACCGTCGTACAAGCCGATGGTCATCCCGGGGCGGATCAGATATCCTTTGCCGTCAGGCAATTCGACCATGGCCAGGGAAGGCCCATCCACCTTATTGATAATCCCGATGAGCTTTAAACTCCGAACATCGACCGTTTCCAGTGGGGTGGCCGCCTTTTTGTCAACTTTTGCTTTTTTAGCGGCCTCCATCAGTTCGTATTCACGAACCTTTATGAACGATACAAAAGGATCGACTTTCCCTTTGGCGTCATACGGAGGAAAGTGTGACGTTATCCAGGCCGGGAATTCCTGTCCGGAATCCTCGGTCGGTACTTCGGCAGCATAGGCTGGCGCGCATAAAATTAAGAAAACCATCAGGGTCAGGATGTGTGCTTTCATGGCGTTTCGTTCACTTCTTTTGCTGTTTCTGGGCTTCACGCTCCGCGATTTCCGCGTCTGTCAGGGCCCTGTATACTTGCAGCACAAGGCTGGTATTCAGATACTTTTCCGTTGGAGAAAAATCTGAAACAGGAGAAAACGTGATGTTCTGGATTGTGACAAGGCGATCAAGCCTCGTCAGGCGGTCGAAATAGGTGACTAAACGATGGAAAGTGCCGCTGATCTGCAATTGTACCGTGCGTGTGGCATAGAATTCCTGAATCTGTTCTTCTCCAGGCTGAAAAAGAATGAACTCAACATTCTCGTCACGGCCCAGTTTTTCAAACGAAGAAAGCAGCATCTCAAGCGCCCGCGAATCCTCCGGAAGGAGTGTCTTGGCGTAGTAGAGCTCTTTCTGCCTTGAAGACAGGCTTCGCTCAAGCTCGGGCAGCTTGGCCACCTGCGCGCGATACAGCGCTATGTCCTTGTCGAGCTGCTCGATGCTTTGCTGGGCCTTGGTAATCTGAATCAGCTTGTCATCGAGGATGAAGTACCAGTACGCCCCGTAAAGCACCGCGCCCAAACCGAGCAGGATGAGCAGCAACTTGGCGGAGGACAATTCAGCGAATTTTTTGGAAACTGAGGTCTTATCCATTTGTCGTTCCATTCGTATTTATGTTCTCGAAATACTCCTGGGCCTTGACCGAACACTCGAACGAAACAAGACCGAGTCCATCGATAGCGCGCCGGGAGGTTCTTCGAGTGTCCACACTGGCGATATATTTCGACAAACGAAGCCGTTCAACATAGGTGACAAAAGCCTGATTATCCAGTGCCACGCCGCTAAGAGCGATATTTCCATTGGCGTCGATATTGAACGTCTCGACCCACAGCTTGTTCTCCGGCATGTTGATGACGATTTCATCGATATATTTGACCGGCAAGCCCTGACGCAGACGCACATCCTTGATGATCTTGATCCGTCCTTCGATATCCTGGAGGGCCTGTATCGTCTGATTCACCTTGGCTACTTCTTTCTCCAGCAGGGTCTTGGTTTGCGTTTTAGCCGTAACAGCCGCATTCAACTCCCCCAACTGCGAAGAAAAATAGTAATCAACGCCAAAAACGGAACCAAACAGCACCACAACCCCAAGCACGAAAAAAACTAAACTTTTTTCAACATTTGTAGACTTTGTTCGCTTTTGCTGAGGTAGTAAATTAATTTTGATCATAATAGTTGGCTTCCAATATTAAATTGCTCGCAAGGCAAGGCCAAAAGGAACAACCATCTGCGGACCTATTTCTTCAAGATATTCTTTTTGAAACAAATCCCTATCGACAAAAATCTTGCGGAAAGGGTTATGATACTGGACGTCTATGTTGAGTTCTCTGTGGAAAACATCTTTTAGTCCACCAAGCAGCGCCCCGCCGCCGGAGAGATAAAGTGATTCAGCAGGAACGACATTACTCGACGATGATTGGTAAAATCCAATCAGGCGTTTAAGTTCGTCACACCAATTTTTGAAAGTTTTATTCACAGCATCGGCTATCGCCTTTGCGTTCTTGTCATCCAAATCTTCTTTTCCGCCCAGCTTGATGCGTTCCGCCTCAACCCTTTTCAAATTCAGTATCGAGGCAAGAGATTCCGTCACCACGCGCCCGCCAAAAGACACCTCGCGCAGAAAAACGGGTTGCCCTTTGTGGTAAATACAAAAAACGCTCTGCGCCCCGCCGATATCGAGAAGATAGACGGGTTTTTCCTGCAACTCAGGGTAATTATGCTCAAAACTGTTACAGATGGCAAAGGAGTCGACATCGATAACCGAGAGGGATAGCCCGGACTGCCCAATCACTTCACTCAGGTTCTGCACGACCTTCTTCTTGCTGGCCACAAGCAGTACATCGTAACTGTTGTCCTTTGCTCCTGGGCCGAGAACCTGAAAATCGAGATAGACATCATTGATATCAAAGGGAATGTATTGACGCGCGTCCTTGTGAACCGTGTCAGGAAGGGTCTTCAGCGAGTCGGATTCGAAAGTCACTCGTTTGACGATAACCGCATGTCCAGCCATGGAAGATGCGACCACCTGCTCCTTGAGCAGAAGTTGCGACCAAAGCCCCGCGATCTTTTTCGCAGTAGCGGAATTGTTGTCCAGATCTCCTGGCTGCCACGGGCACCTGGCCAGACTCTCCAAAACCAGGTCGCCTTTTCCTGGCCGAATCTTTACCAATTTCAGCCATTCGCTTCCAAGATCCAAACCGACGCCGGCATTTTTCTTAGAAAAAAAACCTAATTTTTTCACTGCTTTATAACCTCAACGATTTTTTTCTCAACCCAAGACCCTGCATTTATTCGTCGATATTCAATTTAATAGCACAAAACAGTCAACCCATGCAAGAAATAATGCGTAGAAAAACAGTGCGCAAAATAACTATCTTCTCCCGTGTTGGTACTCACTTCATCGACAAACACCTACTTATTTTTTCTGCACGCGCTGGAGTTCTCGCCACAACACCATCTGCTCACTCCTTCGATACGTAACGGGTTGTTTCAATCCGTCGCAATCCATCCTACTGCTACGAACTCAAACATTGCCGCAAACGCATCCAATTGCCGACCCTCGCCGTCAAAAACAGCACTTCTTGCGTACACCATATCAATATTATGACCCACTCTTCGATATCGGACAGAACAGATCCGCATCGAAAAAGAAAAAAGCCCGCTTCGTTATAGGAAGCGGGCTCAAACGTCCAAGCAATGCCGAATGAAGAAGCATCAACTTGAACAGGTCATGCCGAGATATTCTCGAACCAATGCCCAGACTCTGAGAAAGCCAAAAGTGCACCAACAAGTCCGGCTTCCGACTGAAATACGGAATCGCTCAAAATGGAGAAAATATCCTCATGGAAAAAATCTGCTCCAAAGTCACGCGTTCTGGCGCTCAGTCTCCCGAGGCTTAGACGCTTTGGACTTTGTCACGCCCGCTTGAGTCGCCGCGCAGAAAGAGACAGTCCTTAGACTCTCTCAAGATTGGCCAGCAGAGTCTGACCAAATTCAGCGCATCCGACCTGTTTGGCATTTTCCATCTGGCTGGCCAGATCTACGGTCACACGACGTTCAAAAATGGCCAACTCCACCGCACTGCGGATTTTGCGAGCGGCCTCATGCCATCCGACATGATCCAACATCAAGGCCCCGGACAGGATCAGGCTGCCCGGATTGGCGAGATCCTTCCCTTCGATGGTGGGGGCGGTTCCGTGCGTTGGTTCGAAAAAGGCCAGTTCGCTGCTCATGTTCACGCCCGGGGCAAGGCCGAGCCCTCCGACCTGGGCCGCAAGCGCGTCGGAGAGATAGTCACCGTTCAGATTCGGCGTGGCGATGACATCGTACTTCTCGGGCCTGATGAGCACCTCCTGAAACATGGCGTCGGCAATCCTGTCCTGCAGGACAACCCGGCCCGGAGGGCAGCAGTCTTCTCCCTCGCGCACCACGACACCGGAGAACTCCTCTGCGGCAAGCTCATAACCCCAGTTGCGGAACGCGCCTTCCGTGAACTTCATGATGTTGCCCTTGTGAGCCATGGTCACGCTCGTCCGGTTCTGGTCCAGGGCAAACTGAATCGCCTTGCGAATGAGCCTCTTGGAACCTTTGGCTGTCATGGGCTTGATGCCGATGCCGCTCAGTTCGTCGACGTTCGCGCCCATCTCGTCGCGCAGGAAAGCGATAAGCTTTTTGGCCTCCACAGAACCGGCCTGCCATTCAATTCCTGCGTACACATCTTCGGTGTTTTCGCGAAAGACCACCATGTTGACGCGTTCAGGATGCTTGACCGGACTTTCGATCCCTTTGAAATACTGGATGGGTCGGATGCAGGCGAACAGATCCAGGGTCTGGCGCAAGGTCACGTTCAGGCTGCGGAACCCCTTGCCCACCGGAGTCTCAAGCGGTCCCTTCATGGCCAGATCCGCCGTTTTGAGCGCGGCCAGGGTTTCCTCTGGAAGATAGGAGCCGGTCTGGGCAAAAGCTTTCTTGCCGGCCAGCAGTTCCACCCATTCAAAACCGCGGCCGTCTTTGTAAGCCAGTTCCACGGCCCTGTCCAAAACGGGACGCCCGGCAGCCCAGACTTCTCTGCCTATTCCGTCGCCTTCAATAAAATATACTCGCTTCATGTGTTCTCCTCGATCAAAAAATAAAACCCCTCGCGGGGTTTGGGGATAGTAAAAGATTATTGATCACGCAACCGCCAAAAACGACATCCGCGCGATCAACTGAAGCAGACTTCGACCATGAGCGGGCCGTACTGTGTCTCAAAGGGAATGGCCAGGATGGCGCTGGTGGATACGTGTCTGATGGTGTGCCCCGCGCCCGTGATCACAGACGGGATCGCACCCTCGAAAATCATGCCCATGCCTACAAGTCCCTTGCGGGCCTGCCCGGAGATCATGTTCGTGAGTTCGCCCACCGCGTCGGTGACCACATCGTTGAGTTCGGTCTGATCCTCGTACAACATCGCCCCCACAATACCCAGCGCCGAAGCCGTGGTAAAGGTCAGGGACATTGTGCCCCTGCTTTTGCCTTTCGGGTTCGAAAATCCGATCACGCCCGTGACATCGCCCTGAGCGCCAGCGTGCTGTTTGACAAAGGGAGTGCCCACCTTCGTCTCGGTCATCGCCATCGTCTGCAACACGTTGGTCGTAGCCTCCACAAACTGGGCGATAATTCCTTTTATGGTGTCATTCATTATTGTCCCGCCATGTTAGCCGATTTTCCAAAAGAATTTCACTGATCGCACGCATGCATCAAGGACCACTACTTCACTGTGAACGGACCATCAAGTGAAACAGCGACTGCACGTACTTGCCGGAAACGACATCGGCCAGGGCGAAAAGAGGCAACGGACCCCGCGCAATGCTTCCGGCAAAGGCTAGCCACAACTCAAGGGAGAGATTCGTCAGCGCTGGATCCAGGGCATCTCCCCACAAGCGGCCCGCTTTCTCCTCGTCCAGACCGAAGCAGCGGCACCGCAGTGGGCGGTCCGCAAAGAGAATGCATTTTCCATCTTCCAGCAGGGGACATCTGGCACTGGCGTCGGACAGACAATAGTCTTTCGCTGCGACCTGGCTGTCAACGATACGCTCGCGGCGCGCCGTCTCCACCGCCCGGGCAATGACCTGCAGACGCTTCTCGCTGGTAAGAACGACATTCATCCTTTGGGTCAGGTACACTGCCTCGATCATGGACAGCTGAATCGGGGTGCTGCAGCACTTGTCGTGATCCCTGCCGCATTTGGAGGCAATGTCGCGGGACTCGTCGTCTACCCGGGCCTGCATGGCCTCATAATCGCGGAAATACGGACTCAAATCCACGGCCTTGTGCATCTCCAGCGACGGCTCGCGCACGGTGAGTTTCGGGCTCTGTTTCCCGTACTTGCGGATTGTCCACCACTGGCAAAAATTTGCTGGTTTGGACCTGAGCGTGCGCAGCTTGAACCAGGCCAGACGATGCCCCATTCCCCGGCGCAGCAGATAGGCATTGAGTACCGTCCCGGTCCGTCCGATTCCATGTCGGCAATGAATCAGGACTTTCTTGCCAAGATAGATGGCCTCGTCGAGCCAGGCCAAGGCCTTCTCCAGTTCCGCCAGTTCCGGGGCCTCCTCGTCGGCAAGAGGCATATGGTAGACTTCGAACCCGGCGGCGCACTCGATGTCGTGCAGGTCGCAAAATTCCCCGCACAGGTTGAGGATCGCCCCGATGCCGTCGGCGCGCAGGCAATCGAGATGCTCGTGACTTCTGGGCGCCGCCCCGACGGCGAGTTGATCCGTGACCCATGTCGCACAGTAGGCATTGCGGCTCATATTCTTTCCTCCGGAAAAAAACGCTGCATGAAAAGAGCCGCCTCTTTTTGCGCGTCGGACGCGTCCGCAAGTTTTACGTCCATGAGCCGGGTCACGGCCAGAACAAGGCCCAGTGCATGGAGGGCCCGGGCCGTCTCGTCGGCGGGCATGCGCATGTACGAAGCGTCGAGCATGTCGCCTTTGATCTGGATTTCGTAGTCGAACCGCTCCAGGACCTGACGTATGAACGTCAGCCTGTGGGCACGTTGCGACAGGGCCGCCCCGCCCCCCTTGAAGCGGAACTTGATATAGTTCGCGCCGGAAAGCTCTCCGCAAAGCGCGTCCACAATGGAAAAATGGTACCCGAAACGGATGTTTAAGTGCATGTACTCCGAAGCAATGATGGAATAGCTGGCCAGGATTTTCGAATCCTTGCGAAAAATTCCGGCGCTGATGCGGTCAAAGGCCTCCCAGTCCATATGCAGCTGACTTTCGTCCCATTCCACGCGCTCGTCCGCCAGACCGGCCCACAGCGACCGCAATGGCGCGCAGGACAGCAGATCCGCCCCCACGGGCCCCTTGTCCCCAGCGACCGGCAACAACCCTCCGCCAAGGTCGAGCACGTACATGACCAGCGGCAGCGGCGTCTCCAGCCGCCGCGACCGGCCCAGCCCCCGCCCGCCGCGATCAACCAGCGAGAACATTTCGGAGACGCTCTTTTCGTGGCAGAACCGGACCAGGTCATGCAGCGAGCGGCATCCTTCCGGCGTGAAACCGGCGTCATCCGGATCAAGCAGGCTCAAGCGCACTGTACATGCGGCCAGCTCCTCGTTTTCGGCCCGGACCTGGGCGCTAGCCTTGGCCGCCTCCTGATCGCGCTTCATGATGCTCGGCAGGCAGCGGTCGAAAATCTTTCCCGCCGCCGCGTCCACCGTCACCACCATTCCTTTCTGCAAAACGTCTCGCCCGCAACCCACGACCACGGGCACCCCCCGTTCACGGGCGACAGAAGCCAGATGACTGGCGCGGCTCCCGCTTTCGGCCACAATGGCGGAAATACGATCAAGAAATTGGGACAGTGCGGGGCGAAGCGTACTGATCACCACCACTGAGCCCTTGGGAATGCTTCGAAAATCCGCCCCGGACGATACATGGCACACAGGGCCGCACGCGGCTCCCGGAGACGCGCAGTCCAATTCCGAGACCAGTTCCACCGCGCTCTTTATCTCTTCCGGGGAAAAAACCTCCCGATCCTGATCCTGGCGCAGAGGCCTGGACTGCAAAATCCTGAGCCCATCCGGACCATGAGCCCACTCGACGTCCTGGGGCTGCTCGAAAATATTCTCAAGACGCATGGACCACTTGCCAAGCTCGCGCAGCACCTCGTCCGAAATGGCCGTGACGCTGTCGCAGACACACCCCATCAGGATGGAGGGCTCCGGTTCCCTGGTCAGAAAATGCTTACCCGGAGTGGCCGAACCGTCCACCAATTCCGCAGCCAGTCCGTCAACCACATACACGCCCACGGCCTTACCGCCCACTGCGGAGCACGCGGGATCAAGGGTGTAGACCACGCCAGCCGCCGAAGCCTTGACCATCGGCAGCACCAGGACGGCCATGGCCGTGTCGCTGTCGGAAAGACCGTGCCGGATCCTGTAGGCCACGGCCCGGGGGCAGTATTTTCCGGCCAGAACACGCTTGTACGCAGCGAGCGCGTCCGAGTGCCGGACGTCGAGTTCACTGGCGTACTGGCCGGCAAAAGAGATGTGCCCGTCTTCCGACAATGCGCTGGAGCGGATGGCGAGAAGACTCACCTCCGCATCAAGGGTTTTCACCGCGCGCACAATCTCCTGCGCTATGTCTTCGGGGACATCGGCATCAAGGATGATTTCCTGCAATTCCGCGGTGACGCGGACAATGACGTCGTTGTTGGACAGGGATACGTCTTGAAAACGCTTTTCGATCTCCTTTTCGAGGTCGTTATCCTGCAGATAGCGGGCAAAGGCCGAGGCCGTGACCACAAAACCCGGCGGTGTGGGAATTTGGTTCCGCCGCGCAACAGCCAGATTGTGGGCTTTCCCGCCGACCCGGCCTGGATGGTCGGCGGCGGCGTCAAGGGTGAGCACGTACGGCGGGGAAGAATCGAGCCGCTGTGGAGCCACCAGACCGGAAATTTCCCCGGCGATACGATCCAGTGCTTCCGGAAGATTCGCGTATATATTCGGATTCATGGCATAAAGACTGGACGTCATGTCACGGACAGCCCCGAGAAGCTCTTCGGCCAGAAACCTGATCCGGGCCATGTCCGCCGGGTCGTAGCCGTAAACCGGGGCCTCCAGATCCGCGATGAGATCAAGGGCCCGGGCATCGCTGTCCAGAAGCGCCTTGAAATGCTCGTATTTCTCGCGAATGAGCCTGTCGGGGGCCAGCAGACGCGTAAACCAGTGCCGCAGCAGGAGTGAGGCGGTCATGGGGCCGAAACCCGTCCGGCATCGCCGCCCTGATTCAGAACCTCCGCGACCTTGGACTCAAGCTCCTCCTTGTCGATGGGCTTGACGCAGTATTCACTGGCCCCGAGTTTGAGGGATTCCCTGGCCGTCTCCAGGGTGGGATAGCCCGTCAGCATGATGACCTTTATTCCGGGGGCGATCTTCTTCATCTCCGCCAGCACCTCGACTCCGGTCATCCGTTTCAGCTTGATGTCCAGGATCGCAAGATCGGTGCCCCCCTTGGCCGCGTGCCGGATCGCATCCTCCTCCTCGGTAAACGCCGTGACCTTGTGCCCCTGACGCTCCAGAATCCTTTTCACCAGCACGCCTGCGTCGGAGACGTCGTCCAGAACAATAATCGATGCCATGCATCTCTCCTTGCGGTAGTTTCTTGTCTGTAAGCCCAGTGCCCGCTGCAAATCCGTCCAAGCCAGGGCGAGCCCCGGCTCCTCAGGCGAACCCGCCCGGACGGCCTCTCGTTTACGGGTTCACCGAGCCTATTCGGAACCGTGATCCAGGGGAATATCCACGGTAAAGATTGTTCCCGGGCCCTTCACGGCCCCCCCGGGCAGAGGCGGGAGCTCAAAATCATGCGGCAACGGACTGTCCACGCGAATGTCTCCCATGTGATCCTTGACGATGCCGAAAGATACCGACAGGCCCAGTCCCGTGCCCTTGTCCACCGGCTTGGTGGTGTAGAACGGATCAAAAATCTTCTTCAGGGCCACTTCGTCGATGCCCGAACCGCTGTCCGCGACATTGAGGGTAACGATGCCGAGCGGCGTTTTCAGCTTGGTGACCACGACAATGGCCCCGCCGCTCTCGGGCATGGCGTCCTTGGCGTTGTTGAGCAGGTTTATCCATACCTGCTTCAGCTTCTCGGGATCACCGTAAATGATGGGGAAGCTGTCATCAAGCCGGGTCACGATCTGCACCCGGTCCATATCGAAAGAATGCCGGACCAGAGTCACAGACTCCATGACCGAGTTGTTGAAGCACATCTCGCGCTTGTCGGTCTGTCCCTGTCGCGAAAAGCCCAGCAGATCGGCCACGATCTTGCGGCAGACCTTGGTCTGCTTCTCGATGATGGCCAGATCCTCGCAGAGTTGACTCCCGGACGGCGCGTCCTCCTTCAGGAGCTGGGAGTAGCCGAGGATGATCCCCAGAGGCGTGTTGATCTCATGCGCCACCCCCCCCGCCAACTTGCCGATGGACTCCATTTTCTGCGCCTGGATGAGCTGTTGCTCGTATCCCTTGATATCCGTGACGTCGCGATCCATGCGCAGCAGGCTGACGGTGCGGCCCGACTCATCATGCACCGGGATCTGGACCACGTGGAACCACTTGCGGCCTGTAGGACCATCAACGCGTTCCTGCCTGTCCACACGCTCGCCGGTGATGAGCACTTCACGCCCCTCAAGGTTCCTGCGCTCCGCCTCTTCCTCCGGGAAAAGATGAAAATCGTTGAGACCCCTTATTTCCGCCACCGTCTTGCCCACGCTCTGGGCAAAAGCCCGGTTGGAGGTCTGATAGATCATGCGCGTGTCCACCAAAGAGATGAAGTCGGGATTCATGTCCAGCACCGTGGACAAAAGGCGCTGCTGGTTGGTCAGGGTCTGTTCCGCAGCGCGCAGCCCGCGGATATGATCACGCAGCGTGAAGGCCATGAAGTCGAGGGACTCTTCCAGGTCCTGAATCTCGTCGCCCACATTCTGCTGAAAAACGGGACAATCGCGGCAACTTGAAGGCTTCGGCCCCATTTTGCAGGCATGTCCGGCGCATTTGGTGTTCGGGACCAGCCAGCACCGGCGCAGTCGATCTTGATGCGCCGGACAGCTTTTTTCCCGGCAGTTCATCACTTCCCAGCAGAATTGCTCGCCGGGGAGCACGGAGAGATTGTCCAGGCTCCCGGTGACCAGTTCCTCGGCATGGGAGCGGAGCTTGGCCAGACGCCGGGTGACCGTGCGGGCGAAGATGCTGCCCAGGGCCATGGCCGCCAGTAACACGCCACCGAAAATGGTCGCCAGGGCCGAGACAAACTGCTTGGTAGTGGCGCTCAGACGCGACTTGGACAGGCCGACACGCACGGTCCCGATGCGCTCCCCCGCAACCATCACGGGAGCTGCGAAATCGTAGATGAAGATCTCTCCCGTATCAACGAGCTGGACATGAACCCGATCGGAGCTGCCAACCCTGTTGGCTTCCACCAGTTCGACGGGATATCCCTTGGTGAAGGAATGTGTAACGATCCGACCATCCGCGTTCTGGATAAAGGCATAGACCACGTCGCCGACTTCGCCGACCATGTTCCGAAGCACCAGATAGTCCTGGGACAGAAGCGGATTCACGGCCCTCGCGGCCAGGCTTTCCGCCAGGGCGGAGCCACGCAGCTTGTTTTCCGCCACCAGGGCCGAAGACGTCATCTTGGCAACGGTGGGAAGCAGGACGGCAGCCATACCGAGCACGATGGTGATAATGCCCAGGTTGAGCTTGGTCTCGAATTTGAGCCTGGAAAAGAACGAAATCATTGAAAATCACCGTTCAGGCCCAGGCGCCTGATCAACTCCCGAATGGAGTCGTAATCACCGTCCCGGGTCGGGATAATGCCGATCATGCCCGCCGCGCTGAGGACCACGGCGTCGTCACGTCGGCTCATGCTGAGGTCCTGCAGGGCCCTGGCGATCTTGTCCGTACTCGCCGGGTCGAAGCCCTTGCGCACCGAGTACACCCAGCCCGGATACGGGCGGCTTTCGGCCAGTACTCGGATCTGCTCCAAGTCGATCTTGTCGCGCACCACATCGAGGGTGCCTTTGCGAATGGTTCCGACATCATAGGCACCCGTGTACACGGCCAGCACCACAGCCTCCTGCCGGCCCCCAGCCCCTGTGGCAAAGGCGACTTCCTGAAAATCCTTTTGCGTGATGCCATGCTCGTAGAACAGGCCGAAGGGATACAAAAAGCCTCCGGCCGAGTTGGGATCGACGGCGATGATCCTTTTGCCCCGGCAGTCCTCGAGGCGCTTGATATCCGGATTGTCCGCGCGCACAATGACCTGGCCCTGAAAATTGGCACCCCCGTCGGGCTCCACGATGCGCACGAAGGCATCGGAGCCGAGTTTGGCCAGCGTGATATAGACAAACGGATTGGTGAACGAAATATCTATCTCGCCGCGCTCCACCATTTTGATGTGTTCGGCGAACGTATTGGGAAAAACCTGCCGCAGGGACAACCCGGTCTTGTGGCGAAGATATTCAAGCAGGCGACGGTGGCGCTCGAACGAGACAGAATGGGAATACTGCGGCAGATAGGCGTAGGTGATGGCTGCGGCGGGACCAAGCGGGGCCGCGCTTTCAACCCTGGTCATGTCCACCTTCACCACCGGTTCGTTTTCCGTACAGGCGGGCAGGATGATCAGAAAAAAAAGAATCAGAACTCGCGCAAACGTCATGGTCCCTCTTGGATGCTGTTTTTATACCCAAGTCATCCTACCTCAAAAGGATAAAACCAACAACCAGAAGGTTTATTCACGACTTCTCTTCGTCTAGACCGAAATCACCCCTTTTCTTCTGCTACGGGCACTTTCAAGAGACGCAGACAAAACGCCGACTCTGCTCTCATGGGCTTTAAAGTCAGAAATCTTTGCAAAATACGCCTCCCCGGCTTGCATCCGGGCTTGATGCGCGGCCGCTGACATTGTATCGGAAAGCAACTCAAGACACCTCAACACCGGATAAGAACATGCACTCGGTCAAACGACTTGCCCACATCGACTTCAATGTTCCGGGCATCAAAGCAGTCGGGATGGAACTGATGAAACAGCTCAATTCACCCGATCCGGACATGGAAGTCTTCGCCCGGACCGTCGAACTGGATCCGGCCATCTTCGGCTCCATCCTGGCCTGCGCCAATTCCCCATTGTATGCGGGAATCTCGGAGATCACCAATCTGCGTATAGCCATCAATCGACTGGGAATGAAAGAAATTCGCCGAATCATCTTTCACGTTGTGCTTGAATCGGCGTTCAGATCCGACAACTCGGAAATCAACAAGCTCCTGCGCGCGATCTGGAAACAAAACCTCGCCGTATCCCTGACCATGCAGCGGCTCATCCAGGACTGTCCCCAGATCAAGGCCCTGCCCACGGAAATGGTCGCCATGACTTACCCGCTGGGGCTCATGCATGTCATCGGCATTCCGGTACTGATCATCAATTATTATACGCAGTTCGCGAAATTTATACACGAAGACATGTCTCGCCCACTCCCGGAAATCTATGCGCGGGAGAAAGAACTCTTCGACGGATTCGACCACTTCGAACTTGGCGCAGAGATGGTCAAGCGCTGGAGCTTTCCGGATTTCGTTCCTGACATCATCGCCTCCTACCACAAACCCGAACCAAACCTCGACCCCGACAGCCGCAGCCTGCATTCCCTGTTGCGCTTCGCACGCCATTTGACGCAACAATTCGGCTATGCCGCACTGCCCGGCGTACCCGAGGGCTATTGGCTCCAGAGTAACGTTCTCGACCTCTCCGGGGTGAACGAAGAGGAAATCAAAGCCGACATCACTGATCAACTCAAAAAGATTGCCGCCATGTTTCAGTGATCCTGCCCACCACCAAGGACAAGGCCGCCGCGCCCACTACGGACGCGGCGGCCTTGTCGTTTGCAGCCAAAGATCCCTGACAATCAGAATTTGTAGGTCACGCTCAGTCCTGCCATATGGGCGTGGGCGTCTTCGCGATCCAGTTCGACAATTCCCTCCGCCGGTCTGGCTTCATAAGCCCGGTCTTTCATCCACAGGTAACCGTAGGACGCATCCACGACCCAGGCGTCGCTTATTTTCAAGCCCGCGCCCAGGGTCACTATCTGACGATCGGTGCAGGGGACCGCAAAGTCCTCGTAATCGTTATTGACCGGAGACTGGTCGTACACGTAGCCCACACGCAAGTCGAAGTTGTCGGTCAAGGCATACTCGGCTCCGAACTGAAATCTCCACGTGTCGCTCCAGTTCTTGATCCCCTCCACCTCGTCCTTAGCTCCGAAAAGCGGATCCCCGTATTTTATGATCAAAGATTTATAGGCGCTCCATTTTGTCCATACGGCATCAAACTCCAGACTGAGCCGATCCATGGGTTTGACCATAACTCCCATGGTGAAAGACTCAGGGATGGGCTCGGTACCTGAGACTGTCGTATCGTTCAGTAAAATTGACGACGGCAAGACGTTGCCCTTTTTTGTAAAGTCCACATCACCATGAACAGTGAGTTGAATCTCGCTACGCCACAACACGCCAAAGGCTAGCCAGTCGTAAGGCCGGTATCTTGCGCCCAAGTTGAAGCCATACCCCCACCCATCAGTCGAAATCTCCTGCAAGATGTCAGTAGAAGTGGTAGAGGGTTCATTGTCATCGGAAGGGTTGGCTGGAGTGAGCGCCTTATTCGCATCAATGGTCGTATTATACCCAAAATCCAGATACGTCGCCTCCACACCCACGGCCAACGAAAAAGCATCGGAGAACTTCATGGCCAGGTTGGGGTTGATGGAGACGGACTTGATGGCCGCATAGGAGCAGTTGTAGCGCCCGGCCCAGGTATCGGCGTCCTCGTATTCGGTGCCCAGGCCCACCCGCGAAAACATGCCCAGTCCGAACCAGTAATTGTCGGAGAGCTGGTGGGTGTAATACATGGTCGGGAGGCCCCAGATGGTGTCCGAAAAATCCATGTTTTCCTGACCCGGAGACTTCACGTTCATGGTCGCCGAGGGCGCGATGGCGGTCGCCCCGATCTGGAACTGCTTGCCGGGCAGATCGGTGATCGCGGCCGGGTTGTAGGCCACCGACGAAGGGTCCGCGTCACGGGCCACCATGGCCCCGCCCAAGGCGTTGCCCCTGGCTCCCCATTCATACACGGCATAACCCGCAGCCAAGGCCTGCAGAGGACAAAGCACTACACACAACACCAGGATCCATCTTCGCATTTCTCTTCTCCCGCTAGTGATTTACCCCGCCGACGTTGACAGGGCCCCGGGACTGTAGCAGGCAGAAGTAAAACGTCAATGAATTACATTTAATTTTATGTTCATTTTTTATGAATAAACTCTGTAGCGATACAGCGACGGTGAACCCGTGAAAGTGAGTGAGCTTCTGGACTTCTACACTCCGCGCCTTGAGGGCATGAGCGACCTGGCGCTGATTCTCGACCGGACGGGAAAGGTGCTCTTCGCCAACACGGCCCTGCGCGCGATCCAAAACGCTCCGGCCAAAGGGGTTGCGCCCCAGGACATCGCCGCGCAACTTCAGGCCCAAACGCGGGCTCAGGATTTCGCGGACCTGCACGCGTGCACTCCTCCCGTTCGCGAGACGCGGCTGCGCGTCATCCTTCCCGACGGGGCGGGAACACGACTGGTGAGCTGGAAATGCGTCACCGTCCCAGCTGGCGACGGCGCTCTCATCCTGGCCTGGGGAACCTTCAGGAGTACCGGCCCCGGGCAGGAGATGGGCTTCACGGTCCTGCCAAGCGGCATCATCCAGGCTGCAAGCCAGGCGCTTTGCGCCATTTGTGGATATTCCAGGGATGAACTGGTGGGCAGACCGGCCCGGCATTTCTATTACACCGCCGCCTCCCGCAAGCGTATCGTCAACCAGCTCAAAGAACGCAGTGAAGTCGAAAACGGGGCCGTCACCCTGCGCTGCAAGGATGGCTCGCCGCTGACCCTGTGGTACACGGCAGAATCCATCCGGGGCGCAGACGGCAGGATTCTCGCCTACAGCGGCTTTTTCCAGCAGCGCCCCTTCGCCTTCACCTCCAAACTGGCGGCGGAATTCACGCGCATCGTCGACGCCCTGCCGGATCTGGCCTGGGTCTGCGGCCGGGACCTGCGCATCGTCGCGGCCAACGATGCCTATCTCAAGGCATACGGCCGCGAACGCGCCGAGGTCATCGGCCGCACCGAGTGCGACTTTCTAGATCCCGGACAGGCCCGCTTCCCCATCGAGGCGGCGGTCAAGGTCTTCGAAGAAAAGCAGGAGCTTCTTCACCCTGCGGTGCCTCATCTGGCGAACCCGCAGGTCTGGCACAGGGTCGTCCGTCGCCCCATCTTTGACGACGACCGCCAGGAGGTCATCGGCCTCTTGGGCATTGCCCAGGACATTTCCGCCAAGGTGCTGCAGGAGAACGCCTTCATGGATCAGTTGCGGGTCAGGGAAGAGGACGTGGTCGTGGTCACCGATGACCAGGGCCGCATCCTGCGCCGCTCGACCCGGACCTTGAGCCCATCCATATACGGCCCGCCACGCACCTTCGACGCCTATACCCTTGACATGCGACCGGTGCTTGACCTCATCCACGCCGACGACCTGCCCACCGTGCGCCAGGCCACGCATCTGGTCCTGCGCGAACGCCGCGAACAGCATCTGGAATGCCGCATCCGCAACCAGACCGGAAACTACTCCACGGTGCTGGCTCGCCTGATCTTCAACGACGCCATCTACGGCGAACCGCGCATGTACGTGGTGGTTCGCGACATCACGGAACAGGTCGGCCTGCGCAAGGCGGCCATGGTCATCGAGCGACTCAAGCTCGCCTCGGGCACGCGCACCGACCGCGAACTGGCTTCGTTTCTGAGCGTGTCCGCCGCCGCCATCTCCAACGCGCGCAAGAACGAACGGGTCCCCCCGGACTGGATCATCGACACCGGCCTGCGCACCGGCCACTCCATCGACTGGATCGTCAGCGCCGTGATGCCGGGTCAGGCTTGAATTGCAACCCGCATCCCCCCTGGCGAAAACGAAATTTATTGTACTCGGGGCCTGTCCCGGATAGAAATACACCATCGCAACACTGCTGGAGACAAACCGTGAAATCTTTGATCCCAATGCTTGTCCTATTCCTGCTCCCGGCCTGCGCGGGCCATCAGGCTAATTCCTCGGCGGCTCAGGAAGAATGGCTGCGGCTCAACAGGGAATTCATCACCCTCTACTCCGGTGCGTCCTACGAACAAGCCCTGGCCACCGCCCGCAAGGAAGTCGACCTGGCGCAGGGGTTCATGCCCCGGGACAATGCCGAACTGGCCACATCCTTGAACAACCTCGGGGTCACCTACGCGGCCCTTGGCAGATATGAGGAGGCCAGAAATCCGCTGGAAAGAGCCCTGGCCATGCGCGAGCAGGTCCTGGGCCGGAGCCACGCGGAAGTGGCCACGACGCTGGGCAATCTCGGCGAACTCTATGTGAATCTGAACCAGCCTTCCGAAGCGGAGGATGCGTTCATCCGGGCGCTGGAAATCCGGGAGGCTAAATTTGGCTCCGAAGACGCCGAACTGGCCGACACCCTCAGCAACCTGGGCGAACTCTACCTGCGCCGGGGGCTCCTCGAACAGGGCGAACCGCTGTTGCGGCGTGCGCTGTCCATCAGGGAAAAGCAGCTCGGATCAGGACACCCGCAAGTCGCCCGCACTCTCGACAGCCTGGCCGGGGTCGAACAGGCTCGCAAAAGGTTTTCCCAGGCCCGCACCTTGCTGGAGCGCTCCCTGACCATCAAGGTAGAGGCCCTGGGGCCGAATCATCCCTGGCTCATCACTACGCTCAGCAGCCTGGTAGAGGTACTTATGGCCCAGGGCATGGTCGCCGACGCCGAACCCTTGGCCCGCAGGGCTGTGGCCATCGGCGAGAGGGCATACGGTCCGGGCAGCGTCCGCATGGCCCACCCCTTGACGGCTCTGGGCAACCTGATGCGGGCGCAGAGCCGCCTTGATGAGGCCCGGGAGCTTTACGGTCGCGTGCTGCTCCTGCAGGAACAAGCGTTGCCTGCAGATCATATTGATGTCGCAATTTCCCTTGGCAATCTGGCTTCAGTTCATTATGCCCAAGGGCGCTTTGCTGAGGCCAAGCCTCTGTACGAAAGCGCGCTGGCCATCAGCGAAGCCAACCTGAGCCGGGATCACGGCGACGTGGCGCAACTCCTGCACAATCTCGGCGTGGTCGAACGCAAGCTCGGCAATCTGGACCAGGCAAAAAGCGCCTTCATGCGAGCCCTGGCCATCCGTGAACGCCTGTTCGGCATGTCGGCGCCGATCGTGGCCGACACCCTGGAAGCCCTGGCCATGACCGTGAAGGACGCAGGCGACGAAGGGGCATCCTCCATGTACCGGCAAAGGGCCGAGGCCATCCGAGCACAGGCGAGGTGAGCGCACGAGTTGAACCACATCTTTCGATGCGCGTCCTGCTCCGGCAAGGCAATGGGCGGCTTTGGCATTAGACGTTTCATTTCTTTTCCGATAGGTGTTTTAGCGCGTGACACGGCGTCACTCCGCCGACACCATCCGGGACGAATTCCAATTCAAAGACAGGAGCGGATTACAACGCGATGTTTGCGATCATAGGATTACTGGTTGTTACTGCCTGTGTCGCTGGTGGCTATGCCATGGCCCACGGCAACTTCAGCGTTCTTTGGCAACCCGCCGAAGTCGTCACCATTGTCGGCGCGGCGATCGGAACCTTTCTCATCTCCTCTCCGCTGAAGGTCATCAAGCTCACCATCAAGGGCTTCAGCAGCGTGTTCACGGCCAAGGCCCCTGGAAAAGACGAATACCTGCAGCTCCTGCGGGCGCTCTATGACCTGCTTACCCTGGCCAAGCACGAGGGCATCATCGCCCTGGAAAGCCATGCCAACAAGCCCATGGAGAGCAGCATCTTCACGCCCTATCCTTTTGTCATCAAGAACCATCACGTGCTCGACTTCATCTGTGACAACGTCAAGACCTACGCCATGGCCGGCATGGAACCGCACGAGTTCGAGACCCTCATGGACATCGACATCGACACCCACCACGAGGAAGAGTCCATCGCCTCGGGTACGATCTCTAAACTCGCCGACTCCCTGCCCGCACTCGGCATCGTGGCCTGCGTACTCGGCGTCGTCATCACCATGGGCGCCATCAATGAACCCCCGGAAATTCTCGGCAAGCACATCGGCGCGGCCCTGGTCGGCACATTCCTCGGCATTCTGCTGGCATACGGCTATGTCGCTCCTTTCGCGACCAACATCGAACACCAAACTCGCGACCAACACACGCTCATGAACGTGGCCAAGACAGCCATCATGTCCTTTGCCCTGGGCTGGGCTCCGGCCCTGGCCCTGGAAGCCGCGCGTCGAGCCGTGCCCAGCTCGTCCCGCCCCACTTTCGAAGAACTTGAAAGCGCCGTGCGCAAAAAATAACCCGACAAGGGTCGAACAGGGACAGGACTCATGGCTGAAAAAAAAAGCCGTCATCATCAAGAAAGTCAAAAAGGGCGGACATGGCGGGCACCACGGAGGTGCCTGGAAGATCGCCTACGCCGACTTCGTGACCGCGATGATGGCCTTTTTCCTCCTGATGTGGCTCCTGAACAACGTCAGCGAAGAAAAGAAGGAGCAGCTCTCCATCTATTTCAAGGAATTTTCGCTCATCGACGGACCGCCGCCATCCATGAGCATCGGCCCTGGCGGCGAGAACGCGGCTGATCCGCAGCTCAAGCCGCTGATCATCGAAGGAACGGCTGGCATGTTCGCCGAGGGCAAGTCCCAGGAGGAAATCCTCAAGGAAGCCATGGCCAAGATGATCGAGGAGCGTCTGAAGGAGTATAAGGAAGAACTCATCGTCGACACCTTCGATAACGGAGTGCGCATCCAGATGCTCTACGACGAAGGGACCCCGTTTTTTGACTCGGCCAGTGCCCAGCTGACCGGGGACGCGCGCAACGTGCTGCGGGTCATCGCCGACACCGTGCGCGACCTGCCTAACCAGATCGCCGTCGAAGGCCACACCGACGCCGTGCCCCTGGGAGGGCCCCTCTCCCGTTACACCAACTGGGAACTTTCCACGGACCGCGCCTCTTCGGCGCGCGTCATCCTGGAGGAATTCGGGCTGGACCCCAAGCGCATGGTCCGCGTGGCCGGATATGCGGCCACCCAGCCGCTCATCCGCGAAAACCCGGAAGATCCCCGCAACCGCAGGGTCAGCATTCTGCTCTTCAACGACCCCACGCTCACTCCCTTGGATTTAAACGGAACCAAAACAGAGAACGGACCCCTGTCCGTCAATCCCCTCAACGACACGTACGCGCCCACGCCTTCAGGCCCACCGCAGCTCCCCTCCCGGTAGGCAGTCCGGCACTTTATCGATGGAACACAAAACCCCCTGCGCGCGGCTGCGAGCAGGGGGTTTTGATTTGAACTAAAAAACCTTCAGTCAGGGCAATGTTCCGGGCGAGATCAGGATGCGGCCACACCGAAAACGCCGCGCGCCGGAGAGCTTGAGCGACGCGGCTGCCCGGAGCGACCCGAGGGAGTGTGTGAATCGGAGGCGCTTCGCGTCGCGGGACGGGCGGATCTGCCCGCAGGCGCATTGCGTCCCGGACCTCTGCCGGGAGCACGGGCCGGACGCGGCTCTTCAAAAGAAGCTTCGTCGCCGCCGGAGGAATATGCGAACCCCTCAAGGCGTATCCGCTCCAGACGCCCGCCCAAAATGCGCTCAATGGCGTTGACCTGAGCGGAATCTTCCGGAGCGACCAGGGTTATGGCCTGGCCGCTCTTGTCGGCGCGACCGGTGCGCCCGATGCGATGGGTGTAGCTTTCAGCCGTGTCCGGCAGGTCGAAATTGACAACATGGGAGATGCGCACGCAGTCGATGCCGCGCGCTGCGATGTCCGTGGCGACCATGATCCGGTATTTGCCGCTGCGAAATCCATCCAGGGCTTCCTGCCTGCGATTCTGGGACAGGTTGCCCTGCAGCGAGGTCGCGAGCATCCCTTTTTGCTCCAGCTTACGAGCCAGGCTCTTGGCGCGATGCTTGGTGCGGGTGAAGATGAGCACGCAGTCATGCGGAGTGCGGCCCAGATAGGCCTCAAGCAGGGCCATCTTCTGCCCGGCCGAAACCGGATACAGCGCGTGCTGGATCTTTTCGGGCGGCGCCGTGTTGGAGACCTGCACCACGGCGGGCTGCACCAATACCTGATCGGCGATCTTACGGATCTCGGGGGGCATGGTTGCGGAAAACAGCAGATTCTGCCGTTTGGCCGGCAATTTGGCCATGATGCGGCGCAGATCGGGCAAAAAGCCCATATCGAACATGCGGTCGGCCTCGTCGAGAACCAGGGCGTGGACGTGCGACAGATCGACCAGTCTCCTATTGACGAGGTCAAGCAGGCGTCCGGGGCATGCCACCAGGACACTTGCCTGGCTGGCGGCCTTGACCTGCGGGGTTTCGCCCACCCCGCCGAATACGGCAGCGGAACGGATGCCCGTCTGCTTGCCAAGGGAAATAAAAGTTTCATGGATCTGCAGTGCAAGCTCACGAGTCGGGGCCAGCACAAGCACCCGCACCGGTCCGCGCACGGAAATCCCGTTATTGATCATGCGCTGCAAGAGCGGCAGGGCAAAGGCAGCGGTCTTGCCGGTGCCGGTCTGAGCCAGGCCAAGGACATCCTTGCCGGCGAGCACCGAAGGAATGGCCTGAATTTGAATGGGGGTGGGGGTAACATAGCCGCAGTCACGGATGCCAACGTTCAAACGCTGGTCAAAAGAAAAAGAGGAAAAATCCACAAATGGTCCTGTGGTTGGAGGAAAATCAACGACTGGCGTGATGAACAATCGAAGGCCGGACGTGCCGGAAGAATGGAAAATCTCCAAGACGAGATGATGACAAACCGTTGCCGGACGGGGTCCGCAAGGTTTCAAGGCTCAAGTCTGCTCACGCGAGAGAGGTGAGCCATAAGCCCCTTTGGTCTGGAATGCAAAGGAAATAATGCGGGCAATCAAACAAAAAGGCTGGCCCCGAGAACGAAGCAGCCTGATTTTTTTGTGGTGGGCCAACAAGGAATCGAACCTTGAACCTGCTGAGTAAGAGTCATCTCCTTCAGGTTATCACAACAGCGTCGAGGCACTCTGAAAAAAGGCACGAGTATGCCCAGGCAAAATTTTATAAAGAAAATTCAAGCTGCGAATCCTGGCCACCGGCCTGGATAAGAACGGCATTGACAAGGCCCGTTAAGGCCTCTATCCGCCGCTATTCGCTATTGATGTTTCTTCTGGACGGCGGAACCTTTTTTTTGTGGAGAACGGATATGGCTACCGGACCGGCACGAATATATGGGTACACCCCGGCATCAGCGACTGGGCGGAAAAGTACCATGAGTGATGTCCTCGCAGGCCTGGTCATGAACTTTACGAGCATCAACTCCGCCAATGAACTTAAGAGATACTGTGCGAAGAAAATGACCAGTTAAGGCTTCGGATTGGTAAAGGAGTGTCATCATGACCGCGCCCAAAAAAAGAAAAAAGCCGATTCCGCTCTGACACAGCACGCGGATGAACAATTGCTCGTCGAAAACGCCGGAATTCGCCCCACTCTGCCCGAAATCGAGATGAAACAACTCGTGCGGGAGCTTGAAGTTCACCAGCTCGAACTGGAGATACAAAACGAAGAACTGCGCCAGGCTCAGGACGCGCTTGAGATATCGCACGATGCCTTCTCCGACCTTTATGACTTCGCCCCTTCGGGCTATTTTTCCTTTGACTCGCAGGGACTGGTAAGTAGCGCCAACCTCCCGGGCGCACGGCTGCTTGGTATTGAACGTCAGCGCCTGTTCCACATGCCCATGAGCCTGTGGATTGCCGACGAGGATGGACGGGAGCTTTTTTCAAAGCACTGCGCGGATGTTTTGCGCAGAGAAGGAGACGACATTTGCGAACTCTGGCTGCAAAAATCGGACGGGGAAAAGTTCCTGGCCCGTATGCGGAGCATCGCCAAGGATCCGATTGAAGGAATACACGGCGTCATTCGGTCCATAATCGTTGACGTGACCGAACAGATCCAGCTCAAGACCGCTCTGCAAAACGCTCATAACTTGCTTGAGCAGAAGATCGAGGATCGAACACAGGAATTGCTTCTGACCAACGAGCGTCTTGTGCAGGAAATCGCCATGCACAAAGAAACGGAAGAATCCCTGCGCCTGGCGTTAAAGGAAAACAAGAACCTCAAGGACCGCCTCCTGGCCGAGAACATCTATTTGCAACACGAGGTTGCCCGAAATTTCAACTTTGGGGAGATCATAGGCAAGAGCAGCGCCATCTCGCTAGTTTTCGACAAGATCGAGCTGATTGCACCCCAGAATACGACCGTGCTCCTCCAGGGCGAGACAGGATGCGGCAAGGGCGTCGTGGCGCGGGCCATCCATGCCCGGAGTCCCCGCAAGGATCGACCGATGGTCTCCATCAACTGCTCGGCGTTGCCGGCAACCCTCATAGAAAGCGAACTCTTCGGGCGGGAAAAGGGAGCCTTCACCGGAGCCAGCGCCCGGCAGATGGGGCGCTTCGAGCTGGCCGACGGAGGAACCATCTTTTTGGACGAAATCGGCGAGATGCCGATAGAGTTGCAGGTCAAACTCTTGCGGGTGATTCAGGACGGCGAGTTCGAGCGACTCGGAAGCCCCGGCACCATCAAGGTCGACGTGCGGATCATCGCGGCCAGCAACCGCAACCTTCGAGAGGAAATCAAAAAGGGCAACTTCCGCGAGGATCTCTATTACAGGCTCAATGTCTTCCCCATCACGCTCCCGCCGCTCAGTGCCCGCAAGGAAGACATCCGCCTGTTCGTCGATTTTTTCGTCGCCAAGTTCAACAAGAAGATCGGCAAAAAGATCAAGACCATTCCCAAGGAAACCCTCAAGGCGCTGGAAAATTACGACTGGCCCGGCAATGTGCGAGAACTGGAGAGCGTGATCGAACGCGCGATAATAATCAGCCCCGGGTCTTCGTTGCTGATTCTGGATCATTTCGAGACGCCGATCAAGGCCATCAAGACATCCGGCTCGAAGGCGCTTGCGGATATTGAACGCGACCACATCTGCCATGTGCTCCAAGAGACAAATTGGCGTGTGGAAGGAAAATACGGCGCTGCGGCCATCCTCAACATCAAACCAAGCACGCTTCGCGCCCGCATTAGAAAGCTCGGAGTTCAGCGGCGCAACACGTAACCCGCCCAGCACGCTCTCACTCAGGCCAGCACTGGCCATGCATCCGGCCTGACGGCCGTCGGGCCAATTCGATTGCCCCACCACTCTTCGTCATATCGCCCTGAACTTCATCCTCCCCGGCTTGCGACTGCATGAGCAAGACATCCGTGGAACATGATGATCATCGGCGCTTCAGCCAACACAGACAAATTGTCATATATGACACCTGCGCCAATGTGACGATTTTCTTTGGCTCATTTCCAATGCCCGCCCGCATCCTACTCTCTAAAGATCACAATCCCTTGACGAAGGGAATACGCATCCATTGATGTGCCCACGGCGGACAAACTGTCATATATTGCCGATAAATCTATCATATGGTGGATGAACTGAAACGATTTGCACGCGACATTTTTATTTCAAAAATTTATAACAAATTCAGCATATTAGTAAATAAAAAATTATCAGGATTCAACGGAACACTTATTGCTCATGGCCCTGAATGCCAAACAAACAACAAAGAGGGGGAACATGAAAATTTTGAGATACCTTTCCATTTTCTTGCTTGCAGGATTTCTCTTTACAGGCACAACTAGCTGCTTTGCCCAGAGCACAACAGTTAGTCCTTCGCCAGATGTCGATGGATACGTATGGATGAAGTCAACCGATCCGGAAAAAAAGGCGTTCTTATTCGGGGCAGGAACAGCCATCGCCCTTGAATACCAGATGCGGACGAAACGCACGGAAGAGCCGTCCAAGTTTATCAAGGGCTGGATCGAGGTTTTTGACAACATGAGCTGGGCGGAAATGGCTTCCAAGCTGGACACATACTATGAATCAAATCCTGACAAGGAAAGCAGGCTCGTATTTGATGTACTGTGGCATGAAGTGATCAAACCCAACTTGAAAAACTAAGGAAATCGATATGCAAAAATTACTTCTCTCTCTCTTGATACTAGTGCTTCTGAGCGCTTCCGCTTGCACAAACATGTCCCGCACGCAGCAGGGAGCCTTGTCCGGCGGTGCCATCGGGGCCGGTGCAGGCCTTGGAATCAGCGCCTTGACGGGAGGCTCCCTCGGAACAGGCGCCCTGATAGGCGGCGCGCTGGGCGGTGTCGCAGGGGGCATTTACGGGAATCAGAAATGAAGCGTCCTGAAGGGCGCAAAGTTCACGAAGTTCAATAAGTAACTCGCCATTCACCGAACAAAACAGAATCGCGTGCTCGCGCAACGCGATTCTGTTTTGCTCGGCAAGGAAGGAAAAATTTACGGGACTCATGCTCATCATCAACTCAGGAAGAATTCAATGACCTGCTGGAAGAACTCATGTCTGCCCTCCAACACACGGCTCCCCCGCAGACCGGGGGAATAGTCGCGGGAAAAATTTTAAAAAACGAATGAGGCCTGAGACACGCGGCAAATCCACGAGTGACTATCCAAATCCAGAACCCATGCATGGTATTTTAAAGAACCGCTTTAAACATTTACTCAAAGACAATGGAGATGAAACCATGGGACATTTCGTGAATATTTTAAAGATCGTTCTCTGCACTTTGCTGCTGGCATCCCTTGTGAGCTGTGCCGGCTCAAATACAAGGCAAAGCACAGGGCAGTTTGTTGACGATTCCACCATCACCGCCAAGGTCAAGGCCGCCATCTTCGATGAAGATTCCTTGAAATCACTGCAGATCACCGTGGTGACATTCAAAGGCACTGTTCAACTCAGCGGCTTTGTTGATTCCACGAAAAGCGTCAATACAGCCGGGCAGGTTGCCAGAAATGTCGACGGCGTGAAGTCGGTAAAAAACGATCTTGTTGTCAAATAATCTTCTTGTGCGATGCGGACACTTGCCTCTTTGAGCAAGACATGTAGAAATATTAACCCTTTGGAGAAAGTGCATGAAATTGGCGAAGATTATGATCCTGGGCCTTTTGTTGGTCGCGTATGCTGCTACGGCTTCCGTCGCTGCGGAAAAATACGTGAAGAAAGTCGACAACTTCATCATCCTGGTAGACCGCTCCGGTTCCATGGACGAGAACTATGTCGGCACCAAGACGAGCAAAATCGCCCTGGCCAAGTCCATTCTGGAACGCATGAACACGATGATTCCCGAACTCGGCTACCAGAGCGGGCTGAACACCGCCGCCCCGTCCACGGAACTCCAGGCGCTGGCAACCTACTCCGCCGCTGATTACAGCGCATCCATCGCCAAGGTGCCGACCCTCATCGGCAACAACCCCACGCCCCTGGGCGCAGGCCTGAACGATCTTGAACCCGCCCTGAAGGCTGCGACGGGCCGCAACGCCGTGATCATTCTATCCGACGGCCAGGAGAATTCCGGTGAAGGCTCCCTCAAGGTCGCAGCCGCCCTGGCCGAGAAGTACGGCGTGTGCTTTCACACCATCAGCTTCGCCGACACCGTAAACGGCAACCAGGAACTGCTCGACGGCATCACCAAACTGAATTCCTGCGGCGTGGGCACCTCCGCCGCCCAACTGGCTGACGACGCCGCCCTGCAGAAGTTCGTGAAGGACGTTTTCTATGACAAAGCCGGCGCTCCGGTGGCCGACCCTTGCGCGCTCGACGACGACGCCGACGGCGTGAACAACTGCATCGACAAGTGCGCAGACACGCCCGCCGACCTCGCTGTTGACTCCAATGGTTGCCCGATCCCCGAGGTCTTGAAGATCAAGGTTAACTTCGATTTCGACAAGTCCGACATCAAGGCCGAGTACCATCAGGAACTGGCCGACTTCGCCGCCTACGCCAAGCAGCTCCCCGGCACCGTCATCGAGATCGGCGGTCATACCGACTCCAAGGGCTCCGACGAGTACAACCTGAAGCTGTCCCAGCGCCGCGCCAAGAGCGTGCGTGACTATCTTATCCAGAACTTCGGCTTGAACGGCACGTTGCTGACCGCCGTGGGCTTCGGCGAGAGCAGGCCCATCGCCAGCAATGACACCGACGCCGGTCGCGCCGAAAACCGCCGCATGGCAGCCACCCTGCAGGGCGTTTTCAAGAAGAAATAGGCGTCATTCTCCGCGTCCGTTCCGGGCGGCTCCGCAAGGGGCCGCCCCCCCTCTGCTCCTCGTCACGGCAAGGAAGTCAAAAACCAAATGAGCGTCAAATAACGCTCAACACGACGCAACAAACCGGAGTTGTCATGAAACCATTAAGCATAGTTGGAATTCTGCTGATTGTCCTTGGGATAGCGACCTTTGCTTACCAGGGAATCACCTACACGACCCAGGAAAAAGTCATTGATTTCGGCCCGCTGCAGATGACGGCTGAAAAAACGCGGACAATACCGCTGCCTCCGATCATGGGAGGAATTGCTCTTGCAGGCGGAATCGCCCTGCTGATTGTGGGAAAAAGAAACTCATAATTAAAGACCCGCGTCGCCATAAGCGGGCATGCTTTCTTTAAGTATTACTACAAAACTGAGGTCGAAATGTTATATACTATCGCAGCGATTCTTATAATTTTATGGCTTTTAGGCATTGTCAGCGGATACACAATCGGATCATTTATACATGTCTTACTTGTAATTGCAGTAATAGTTGTACTATTAAATATCATTCAAGGAAAACGCATAATATAAAAAATATAATAGTAAAACAAGACGACACTGCAAAAAGTCGCGAATGATCCTCAGGGTCATTCCCGCGAAGACAGGCTTGTGCCCGTCAGGATGAATCCATTCTTTTCAGCGAGTTAAAAAAGCATGGATCTTCTTTTTCACGGGGGTAACGCGAGAGCGAGCGAAATCGAAAAGTCCCCCCAGAGTCCCACAATAAAAAAACGGAGCTACTGATTGATTTCAGTAGCTCCGTGATATTTGTGGTGGGCCAACAAGGAATCGAACCTTGAACCTGCTGATTAAGAGTCAGATGCTCTACCAATTGAGCTATTGGCCCGCCTAAACGGAAGGACTAAGTAGACAGGCGGGGCCTGGTTGTCAAATAAAATATTAAGATCCGAAGCAGCAAAACTGCCCGCTACGCAACCCCCAGCGCAAATGGTTGTGAATCTGTCCGACACAAAGTATGGGCATGGCCGTCCGCACCAAGCAAGCCAAGGAAATCATGCCCTCTGTATCCGAACTTTATTCAGTCCTCGACTCCGTCAGCTACGCTATCGTGGCCATGGATCTGGACGGCAAGGTCGTTTTCCTGAACGAACGGGCCCGGGCCTTTCTGGAAGCCCAGGGGCGCCGTTTCTCAGACTGCATCGGGCGCGACGCAGCTGAATTTTTGCCCATCGCAACTCCCCTGGCCAAAAAGGCGCTTGCCACCGAGGCCTTTCGCAACGGTACCGGGCGGATCGTGGACCGAGGGGTGAAGCTATTCTTTGAGATCACGCCGCACATGCTGGACGGCAAACTGATCGGTGCCATTGTCAGCCTGCAGCGCCCCGAACGTTTCGAGGAGCTGGCCACCAAGCTCGACTCACACCAAAAGCTCCTGCAGACCTTTCAGGCCGTGTTTCATGCCTCCAACGACGGAATCTGGGTCTGCGACGGCACGGGCACGATCCTGTCCATCAACAAGGCCTCCGAGCGCCTGAACGGCATCAGGGCCGAGGATTTTCTGGGCAAAAACATGTCCGAGGTCGTAACCGGCGGTTTCGTGGACCAGTCCGTGACGCTCATGGTGCTCAAATCCAAGGCCCAGGCCAGCATCATCCAAAGCGCGACCAGCACGGGCAAGCAACTGCTGGTCACCGGCACCCCCACCTTTGATGGAAAGGGAAACGTGTCACTGGTCGTGGTCAACGAACGCGACCTGACCGAACTCAACGTGCTGCGCCGTGATCTGGACCAGGCCCAGCGCGAACAGGCCAAGGTCAAGGATGAGCTTGCCGGAGTGACCATGCTCGAACTGAACTCCCAGGGCCTGGCCATGGAGAGTCCGGGCATGCGGCGCGTTGTGGCCAAGGCCATGAAGCTCTCGCACTTCAATGCCTCAAAAATCCTGATTCTGGGCGAGTCCGGCACGGGCAAAAGCATGATGGCCAAATTCATCCATCAGAACAGTGCGCGCCGGGACAGGCCGTTCATCTCCGTCAACTGCGCGGCCCTGCCCGAATCTCTGTTCGAGGCCGAACTGTTCGGGTACGAACGCGGAGCATTCACCGGAGCCCTGAAAGAAGGCAAGGCTGGCCTTCTGGAGGTTGCCCAGGACGGAACCTTCTTTCTGGACGAGGTCGGCGAGACGCCGCTGCATCTGCAAGCCAAGCTTTTGAAATGCCTGGATGACAACGAATTTACTCCCGTCGGCGGCACTCGTCCCAAGAAGATCCGCTGCTCCATCATCGCCGCCACCAACCGCAACCTCGAAGAGCAGGTCAAGGCCAAGGCATTTCGCGAAGACCTCTACTACCGCCTGAACGCCCTGGCGCTGGAAATACCGCCCCTGCGCGGCCGCCCCGAGGACGTGCTTGAACTCACCGAAAAATTTCTGACCATGTACAACGGCCAGTACCAGACGGAGAAACGGATCAGCCCCAAAGGCATGGAGCTTCTGCTGGGTTATTCCTATCCGGGCAATGCGCGCGAACTCAGGAACCTGATCAAGCAGGCCGTGGTCATGAGCGACGAGGGAATCATCGACGAGGCCCTCGGCATCGCCATGAGCGGCGAAGCGCAAAACGATGACCTGAATCTGACCCTGGCGGTGGAGAAAGTGGAGCGGGAACTGCTTGTGCGGGCCAGAAAAATCTACGGCAACACGCGGGAAATCGCGCGCCACCTGGGTATCAGCCAGCCCTCGGTCGTGCGCAAAATGGGCAAACACAAAATTCGCTGATTTATTTTTGAATCAAGAACAACTCCTTGTTTTACATATGTCTTTTTTGACACAAAGTCACATAATATACTGCTATTTTAGACATATTCATCCGACACACTCACCTACTCACCTTGCTCGACATTCTGCATCCCGATAATGATCCACTAATGAATCAACTGGCATCAATACCTGATGCTATTTCCAATCTTCCGCAAATATACCGACATTACCCGCCTTTTTCATAGCTCGGGCGATCGGCCTGGCCATCGATCACGATCGGTTCACCACCCCTGGAAGCGCTGACTTAAGGGCGTGTTTTTGACAAATCTAGCAAATATTACGTACACGACCATTCATAAAGGCTCAAAATAAGACGACTTTCGATCAAATTCGAACACTACGCCCTGATCTCAAGACAAAAAAATACAAAATCGTCACTCCTGAATTGAACATACTGTTTGAACACCCAATTGAGGATATTCTGATTCATTATCGAATCAAAAATCATTCTTTTCCACGCTTTTCGCAATTAATTATCTGAAATAAAATGATTTAACAAATTGGTCCATTGATTGCTTTAAGAGCTGAAAATCTCCAACAGGAAGTGGACCATGACCAATACCTCATTGTTCGAGCGCAGGAAGAAAGCCGTCCCGCGCGGCGTGTTCAACACCGCCCCCATCTTTGCCAAGAGCGCCTCCGGTGCCACGATCACCGATGTGGAAGACCGCGTGTACATCGATTTTGTCGGCGGTATCGGCGTCATGAACGTCGGGCACTGCAATTCCAAAGTGGTCGAGGCCATCAAGGCGCAGGCCGGGAACCTCGTGCACAGCTGCTTCCATATCGTCATGTACGAGGGCTATGTGGCCCTGGCCGAAAAGCTCATTGAACTTGCTCCCGGCGATTTCGAGAAAATGGCCGCGCTGTTCAACAGCGGCGCAGAGGCAGTGGAGAACGCGATCAAGGTCGCCCGCCACGCCACGGGCCGTCAGGGCATCATGGCCTTTGACGGAGCCTTCCACGGCCGGACACTTCTGGCCCTGTCCCTGACCAGCAAGGTCAAGCCTTACAAATTGGGGTTTGGCCCCTATGCCCCCGAAATCTATCGTCAGCCCTACCCCTATTGCTACCGCTGTCCCGTGGGTTGCGAGTACCCGTCCTGCGGCATCAAATGCGTGGACGTGATCAAGAAGAGCTTCATCGGCAACGCCGCAGCCGAGCATCTGGCCGCCGTCATCATCGAGCCCATAACCGGCGAGGGCGGATTCATTGTTCCACCCAAGGAATACCTCCCCAAACTTAAAGCCCTCTGCGAGGAAAACGGCATCCTCTTCATTGCCGACGAGGTCCAGACCGGCTTCGGACGCACAGGCACCATGCTGGCCATGGAACACTGGGGCGTAGTCCCGGACATCACCGTGGTTGCAAAAAGCATGGGCGGCGGCATGCCCATCTCCGGGATCGTTGGCCGGGCCGACCTTCTGGATGCCCCGCAGATCGGCGGTCTGGGTGGCACCTATGGCGGCAACCCGGTCTGCTGCGCCGCGTCCCTGGCGGCCATCGACGAACTTGAAACCCACGTCCTCGCCAAAGGCCAGGCCCTTGCCGCCAAAGCCCGCAGCGCCTTCGACACCTGGCAGGAGCGCTATCCCCTCATCGGCGATGTGCGCGGCCTTGGCGCCATGCTGGCCCTGGAACTGGTCCATGACCGCACGACCAAGGAACCGGCTCCCGACAAGACCCAGGCAATGGTTGCCCGCTGCCGCGACAACGGCCTGCTGCTTTTAGCTTGCGGCAATTTCGGCAACGTCATCCGCACGCTGATGCCGCTGGTCACGTCCGATGCGGAACTGGAGAAGGGCCTTGAAATCATGGAAGAAGCCCTGGCTTTTGTGTCCGCCAAATAACAAATCCCGCCTCAACTTTAAGGCGGAAATTATTTCTTGAACCGCACGCAGGCGAGAGACTTCAGGGTGACGTGCGGAAATTCGATACGGGAAGAGTTCGGCGCATGTGCGCCCCACATCAACATCCGGCCCTTTGGGCCAAACGAGGAAACCCCATGACGAAGAAAAGCCTTGCAACAGCCGCGCTGACCCTGCTGGCCCTGGTCGGCATGTCCATGTCCGCGATGGCCGAGACCGTGGTCAAGATCGGCAACGTCGAACCCCTGTCCGGCCCCTCGGCCTCCGTCGGCCAGCAGGGCAAGAACGCCCGTGAAATGGCTGTCGAAGAGATCAACGCCGCCGGCGGCATCAAGTCACTGGGCGGTGCCAAACTGGAACTGATTTATGCCGACTCCAAGTCCGACCCCAACGTCGGCGTGACCGAGCCCGAGCGCCTCATCAACACCGACAAGGTCAATATCGTGACCGGCTGCTGGAACTCCGGCGTGACCTACCCGGCCACGGCCGTGGCCGAACGCTACGGCGTGCCCTTCGTGGTGCCCGTCTCCGTACGCGACACCATCACCGAACGCGGCTTCAAATACGTCTTCCGCATCGCCGCCAAGGACTCCTGGTGGACCCGCGACCAGTTCACGTTCTTAAAAGACATGAAGGATGAATTCGGCACGGAACTCAAAACCGTGGCCTTCGTTTACGAGAACGGCGACTGGGGCACCGGCTTCGCTGCCCAGTGGAAGACGTTGGCCGAGGAGGCCGGCTACGAAATCGTCCTCGACGAACCCTATCCGTCCGCAGCCACGGACCTGACCCCCGTGGTTACCAAGATCCGTCGCGCCAAGCCCGACGTCCTGCTGCTGACCTCCAACGCGGCCGACGCGGTGCTCATCACCAACACCCTGGCCGACTACAAGGTCAGCCCCAAGGTGATCCTCGGTTCCGGCGGCGGTCACGCCGACCCGACCTTTATCAGCGGCACCAGTGACAACTCCAAGTTCATGTTCGACATCGTCGAATGGGAAACAGACGTGAACAAGCCTGGCGCCAAGGAAACCAACGACAAGTACAAGGCCAAATACGGCTCCAACCTGACCGGTGAGGCCGTGGACGCCTATGTGGCCATGTACGTCATCGCCGATGCCCTGGAACGCGCAGGCTCCCTGGAACCGGCCAAGATCCGCGACGCCCTGGCCACCACCGATCTCAAGACCGGTCCCGCTGCCATCGTGGCCTACGACTCCATCAAGTTCGACGCCACTGGGCAGAACGAGAACGCCGCCCTGGCCATCGTGCAGATCAACGACCTGGGCCAGGGACTGGAGCGCATCACCGTGTGGCCCAAGACTTCTCGTCGGGCAGACTACACCCCTGTTTTCCCCATGCCGCAGAAATAGCCCTGCCTCGATAACCTGACCCTCCGGCCGGGGCTCCCCCCGGCCGGAACAACCATAACAGGATCAGGACATGGATCTTATTTTTCTTCTCCAAGATGTCATAAACGGCATCCTCATGGGCTCCATCTACGGGCTTGTGGCCCTGGGCCTGACCCTGGTCTTCGGCGTGCTCAAGATCATCAACTTCGCCCACGGCTCATTTCTGATGGTCGGCATGTATGTGGCCTACTGGATCGTGGCCTACACCGGCCTGCATCCGTACCTGGCGCTCTTCCTGGTTGCGCCCATCATGTATTTCTTCGGCTACCAGATGCAGCAATGGCTGATCCGGCCCATCTTCGTGGCCGAGCGGGACGTGCGCGAACCCATCACGGTCATCATCGTGACCACAGGCGTGTGGTACGTGCTCGACAACCTCGCCCTGCTCCTCTTCGGCCCCGACTACCGGGCGCTGAGCCCCAATCCGCTCAAGGGTGAAATGATCGAGATCGGCGAGATTCTCATCTCCACGCCCAAGCTGTTCGGCTTCATCATCACCGTGCTCACCGCCGCAGGACTGTACTGGTTCCTGCTAAAAACGCGCATGGGACGGGCCATCCGGGCCACCAGCCTGGACCGCGACGCGGCCAGCCTCATGGGCATCAGCCAGTGGAAGATCTTCAACGTGGCCTTTGGCATCGGCACGGCCATCGCCGGCATCGCGGCCGTGGTCCTGGTCCCGGTCTACAACGTCTACCCTACCGTAGGCGTGCCCTTTGACGTGAAGTCCTTTGTCATCGTGGTCCTGGGCGGCCTCGGCAGCATTCCCGGCGCCCTGCTCGGCGGGGTGATCATCGGACTGATCGAATCCATCGGCCCCAATTTCATGACCTCCACCTGGACAGAAGCCATTGTCTACGGCCTCTTCCTGCTGGTGCTCTTCTTCAAGCCATCGGGCCTCTTCGGCCAGAAATACGACTGGTAAGGATATTTTCATGACTCCCCAATCGTTCAAGAAAACCGGACTCGCCCTCCTGGTCCTCACGGCCCTGGCGCTGCCGCTCATTCTGCGCAGCCCGACCTACCTGCACATCCTGATCATGCTCTATCTCTACGCCTACATGACCACGACCTGGAACCTGGTCGGCGGATTCGCGGGCGTGCTGCCGCTTGGACACTCGGTTTTTGTCGGCATCGGGGCCTACACCTCCACCGTGCTCTGGCTGCAATGGGGCATCAGTCCCTGGATTGGCATGCTCGTCGGCGGATGCCTGGCCGGGTTCGTCGCCTACCTCATCGGCAAGCCGACGCTGAAGATGCGCGGAGCCTATTTTGCACTGGCGACCATGGCCTTCGTCGAAGGCGTGCGGGTCATCGTCGAGAACGTGGACCAGCTCGGTCCCTTCAAGCTGAACGGCCCGCGCGGCCTGAACATCCCGCCCCTGCCGGCCGGAGAAGGCAGCCTGCTGGCCTTCCAGTTCGCCACCAAGGAACCGTATTACTACATCATCCTCTTCATGCTCATGGGCGTGGTCTACCTGACCTGGCGTCTGTCCCGCTCAAAACTCGGGTACAGTTTGAGCGCGGGCGGCGAAGAGCCTGAGGCGGCCGAGGCCCTGGGCGTGAACGTGGCCAAATGCAAAGTCACGGCCATGGTTTTAAGCGCCTTCCTGACCGCCCTGGCCGGGACGTTCCTGGCGCAGATGACCCTCTTCATCTACCCCAAGAGCGTCCTGACCCTGGACCTCTCGTTCGAACTTGCGTTCATCGCCCTCATCGGCGGACGCGGCTCCCTGGCCGGACCGATCATCGGCGCGCTCATGCTGCGACCGGTCACTGAATTCAGCCGCATCTACCTGAGCGCCACCCTGCCCGGCATGCATCTCATCCTGCTTGGCGTCATCCTCATCGTGGTCATGCTCTACCAGCCGCGGGGCCTGAGCGAGCCGCTCACGCGCCTCTTCAACCGCCTGCAAGACCGCATCTGCAGCACCAAAACCGGAGGTGCAAAGTGAGCCTCTTGGAGCTTCGCAACATCAGCATGGACTTCGGCGGCCTGCGCGCCATCGATTCCCTCAGCCTGAGCATTGACGAGGGCCAGATCCTGGGCCTCATCGGCCCCAACGGCGCGGGCAAGTCCACGGCCTTCAACTGCGTGGCCGGAGTCTACAGGCCCACCAGCGGCGAGATCTGGTTCGACGGCGCAAACATCACCGGCGCCAAACCCTGGGACCTGTGCCGCGCAGGCCTGGCCCGGACCTTCCAGATCGTCAAACCCTTCGCCTCCAAGACCGTGCTCTACAACGTCATGGTCGGGGCCTTCGCCCGCACGGACAAGACCGACGAGGCCGAAGCCATCGCCCTTGATATCCTCAAATCCCTGCATCTGGATCACAAGAAGGACTTCAAGTCCGGCGCCCTGACCATCGCCGACCGCAAGCGCCTCGAAATCGCACGCGCCATGGCCACCAAACCCAAGCTCCTGCTCCTCGACGAGGTCATGGCGGGCCTTCGCCCCACGGAAGTGGACGAAATGATCGATGTCTTCCGTACCGTGCGCGACTCGGGCGTGACCATCTTCGTCATCGAACACATCATGCGCGCCATCATGGCCCTCTCCGACGAACTGGTGGTCATCCAGTTCGGACGCAAGATAAGCGAAGGCAAGCCCGAGGCCGTGGCCAAGGACGAAAACGTGATCAAGGCTTACCTGGGGGATGAATATGTCGCTTCTTGATATTCGCGGAATTGACGTCTTTTACGGCGACGTACAGGTGGTCTACGACCTCTCGCTGACAGTGAACGAGGGAGAGGTCGTGTCCATCATCGGCGGCAACGGCGCGGGCAAGTCCACCCTGCTGCGCACCATATCCGGACTGCTGAAGCCCGCCGGAGGCGAGATTCTCTTCGATGGCCAGCCCATGCACACGCGCCTGCCCGAAGAAATTGTCGAGGCCGGATTGATCCATGTCCCCGAAGGACGCCGCCTGTTTTCGCTCATGAGCGTAGCCGACAACCTGATCGTGGGCGGACACAACAAGCGGGCCTACCCGCACGTTCCTCAGAACCTGGCCAAGGTCTATGAGATGTTCCCGCGCCTGCAGGAACGCGCGGCGCAGCTGGCCATGACCCTGTCCGGCGGCGAGCAGCAGATGGTCGCCATCGGCCGGGGACTCATGGCCATGCCGAAGCTGCTCATGCTCGACGAACCCTCCCTGGGGCTTGCCCCGCTGCTCATTCAGGAGATATTCCGCACAGTGCGCATGATCGCCGACCTGGGCACGACCGTGCTGCTTGTCGAACAGGACGTACGCCATTCCTTGAGCCTGTCCGACCGCGGCTACGTGCTCGAACACGGCCGGGTGGCCATGGAAGGCGACGCCAAGGAGCTCATGGACAACCCGCACATAAAGACGGCATATTTGGGTATCTAGGGATTAGGATGCCTCCGGCGGGCAGGGGTGAATACGTTCGTCGTGTAGGGATGAATACGTCCGTCGTGTAGGGGCGAAAAATTTTTCGCCCCCAATTTTTCGCCCCTACGGTCAAATCATAACGCGACCCGTAAGGAGAGAACGTGAAAGGTTTTTATAATCGCATGCTGCTGGTTGATCTGACCAGCCGGTCCTTCACCATCGTGACGCTGCCCGACGATCTGCTGACGGCGTGGATGGGCGGCAAGGGCCTGGCCACGAAGCTGCTCATGGACCTGAACCCGGCCGGGGTGGACCCCATGGCTCCTGAGAATCATCTCATCTTCGCCACGGGCCCCTTCTGCGGAACCCGCATGTGGGGAGGGAGCCGCTACGGGGTGTTCACCAAGTCGCCCCTGACGGGGCGCTACTGCGAGTCCTACTCCGGCGGCAAGGCTCCCGAGGCCATGGACGCGGCCGGATTTGACGCCATCGTCCTGCGCGGCGCGGCGGACAAACCCACGGCCCTGACCGTGCACCCGGATGGCTGCGTCTTCCACGACGCGGGCGAGCTGTGGGGCAAGGACAGCTTCGAGACCGAGGATCTGGCCCTTGAGCGTTTCGTCATGCCGGAGCTGCCTCACGCCAAGAAAGGCGCGGCCGTCATCGGTCCCGCCGCCGAACAGGGCGTGCGCTTCGGTATCATCAGCAACGACTACTGGCGCTGCGCCGGCCGCTCGGGCGCAGGCACAGTCATGGCCGCCAAGATGGTCAAGGCCGTAGTCTTTCAGGGCGACCGCAAACGCGAGCCCGCCAACCCTGACGGCGTGGCCGAGTTCGCAAAGAATTTCATGCTCAAGAACC
>Ga0180017_100063_pt1 | contig 43721 bp, 45 predicted proteins | sample KR46_S_MetaG_FD_129674 | JGI IMG/M metagenome (GOLD analysis project Ga0180017, IMG submission 129674) | Groundwater microbial communities from the Olkiluoto Island deep subsurface site, Finland - KR46_S_MetaG | ecosystem: Environmental > Aquatic > Deep subsurface > Groundwater | place: Finland...
CTTGTGTTTGTGCAGGATGTGCACGATAAAGGCGGTTGAGAAACCGCCGCCGGCGATCGCCACGCCGGTCAGAACGTCGAATCCGATCCAGAGACCCCAGGGCCATTCATCGCTCAGGTTGGTTGCCACTCCCAGACCGTACAGCAGACGGTAGGCGGCTACTCCGAGGAACACTGCGACGATGGCGAACAGAACTATTCTGGTCGGGGTCATCTTAAAAGTCCATCTGTCCTTTTGCATACCCATTACCTCCTATCGCCTAGTGTTCTTCATCGTTCTCGGAACGCCGCTTGGTGGTCATATACAGTGCGGTGAGCACGGCGGTCCAGCCGATGGCAATATGCGGGGTCCATTTTAGGACATCCCAGGTGTAGTTCGGTACACCACGCTTCGTGACATCCGTCCGGAAACCGAGGTTTTCAAAGGGCACGCTGGAAACATAAATCCAGGAAGTACCACCCACCTCTGTTTCGCCGTAGATGTGATCCACGTACTTGTCAGGGTTCGACTTGATCCGGCTGCGTGCTTCCTCCAACAGGTTCGAGCGTTTCCCAAACTCCAGAACGTGAGTCGGACACTCCGTTACGCAGGCCGGTTTCAAGCCCTGGGCCTGGCGGTCATCGCAGAAGGTGCACTTCTTGACCTCCGGGAAGAGCTTTTCCCATTCGTACTTCGGAATCTGGAAGGGGCAGGCCAGCATACAGTACCGGCAGCCGACGCAAATCACCGGGTTGTACAGGACCGGACCTTCCGGAGTCTTGTAGAAGGCATGGACGAAGCAGGACGACTCACAGGCCGGCTCCTCACAATGCAGGCACTGTTCCTTGACGTGCTGCCACTCCATATGGCCGTTCTTCATCTCTACCAGGTGCGGGTTCACCACTGTGAAGGTCTCACCCGTCATCTTGATGTTGTCCCAAGTCATCTCCGACCGGGGCGGTACAAGGTCTTCTTTATTCCATTCATAGCAGGCGCTCTGACATGCCCGACAACCGATGCAGCGGGTCAGGTCGACCAGGACGCCTACGCGATCGGGGCTTAGTTTTGTTGCCACCAGATTACACCTCCTCTATCAGAGTCAGGTAAGTCATCCGAAATCCGCATTGTCACTACACCACGCGGAAGCGCTTAAGGTCTTTGGAGGCTCCCTTCACTTCCAGAACGTGAATCGCGCAAGCCAGGCACGGATCGAAGGATCTTACGATCCGCACGAGTTCCACCGGGTTGTCCGGGTCCTTGACTGCGGTACCGACCAGGGCCTGCTCTACCGGACCCAACTGACCTTGGGCATCACGCGGGCAGAGGTTCCAGGTGCTGGGTACCACGGCCTGGTAGTTCTTGATCCGGTAGTTCTCGATCTCGATCCAGTGTCCGAGAGCGCCACGGGGAGCTTCGGTCAGTCCCATGCCGCGGCCTTCCTTGCAAACATCGTACGGCAGGAAAGCAGGCTCGCCGATGACGATCTGGTCCACCCACTCGGCCATGGCCTGAGCGACATACAGACACTCCAAAGCGCGGGCGAAGTGACGGCCCAGAACCGAGTAGGCCTTGTCCCCCAACTTCACGACTTCCGGGTCGCGGGCCACCACGAGACGGGCCAGTGGGCCGACTTCCATCGCGTAACCGTCGTAACGCGGGGACTTAACCCAGGAGTATCCGTTCTTTTTATCCAATTCCGGAACGGTCTTGCCCTCGGACGGGTGCAGTCCGCCTGTTTCGTTCGCGTACCAGGAGTACCGGACCTCTTCCTTGATCTTGTCGGCGTCCATCGGCTGGAGCTTACCGTTGATGAAGGCGCCGCGCGGCAGGAACTGGTTGCCGCCCTTGGGATCCTTCCGGTCGGTCAGCGGGAATACGCCGTAGGCCAGGAAGTTCTTGCAACCGACTCCGACCTCGAAATTGTCACTGTACACATCGACCACCGCCAGGGCGACCGGAATGTACACGTTGGTGATGAAGTCCGTCAACTCCGTGAGGTACTGCTTAAAGAGTGCGATTTTCTCCGGTGTCGGGGTATCGGTAACACCACCCGGCGTGTAAACGGTGGTATGGGGCATCTTGCCACCGAACACGACACCCATCTCGTGTGCCTTGCGGCGCATGTCCAGAGCGGTAATGTAGTGCCCGACCACCGCATCGTTAACTTCCTTCGGCAGACGGTAGGTGTCCCCGTTATCGTAACGCGGAATGAAGGGTGCCGTTTCCGGACCCTTTACGAAATCAAGGGCTGCGAGGTGGAAGAAGTGCAGGATATGGGACTGAACATAGTTCGCACCCTGAACCAGGTTCCTGATAATCCGGCCGTTGGGCGGCGGAGTGATTCCAAAGGCGTCGTCCAAATTTAGCACCGAACTGATGCCGTGAGAGATCGGTCAGACACCGCAGATGCGCTGCATAATGTGCTGCGCGTCGCGGGGGTCCCGACCGGTACAGATCGTTTCCAGACCACGATACAGCATCCCGCTGGTCTTGGCATCGACGACCTTGCCGTGATCTAGTTCGACTTCGATCTTGAGGTGGCCTTCAATCCTGGTTACGGGGTCGATTACGATTTTGTTTGCTCCTCCACTCATCTAACGCTCACCTCCTTAAAACTATTTGCGGTTTCCGGTCACCGGCATGTGCCCGTACAGGGGCGAACAGCCGTCCGGGAAGATTGGTTCAGAGCAGGCCTGACAGGGCACTCCGGCAGCAATACACCAGCTAACATTGTTGTTCCAACCGCGCTTCTGGCAGTCGGAACGGGCGATGAAACCTTTGCATCCCAGGTTCGCCAGGCAACCATAATCGCCGATCTGCTTCGCAAACACACCCTCATCGAAAGCGGGCCGGCGGAAGCAGGTATCGTGGATCGTAGGCCCGTAGAACAGCTTGGGCCGGTAGTACTGGTCGAGTTCGGGAAGCTCATTGTAGGTGAGAATGTAAACCAGGGATCCGATCAGGTGATCGGGGTGTATCGGACAGTTGGAGATGTTGACCACGGTGTGTTTACGCGGATAAGGACGCGGATTCAGGATCTGATCCACGCCCAGTACACCGGTGGGATTGGGCTGGGCAGCCGGAATGCCGCCGAACGATGCGCACTGTCCGGCTGCTACCACTAGTTTGGCGCGGCTGCCGAGGTGTTTGACCGCCTCCACAGCGGTGATTTCCTTATGGTTCAGATCACCGATGATACAGTACCGGCCCTTCTCGGCAGTCGGTACTCCACCCTCAACGACCAGGATGAATTCTCCAGCATAGCGGTCGGCCGCTTTGTACATCGTTTCCATGCCAAGTTCACCGGACGCCGCCATTACGTTGGGATGGTAACGCATACTAATCACATCCAGCAGCACCGTGGCAATGCCCGGTTCCACGCTGTTTAACAAGGATACTGAACAGCCCGTGCAGCTCGAAGCCTGGATCCAGATCACAGGAACCTTGCTCTCCGCCGCCTCGACCAGGGTCTGGCTGATTTGCGGACCAAGCACGGACATCAGACCCAATCCTGCCGTAGACATACCGCAGAGCCTGACGAATTCCCGCCGCGAAATCTTGCGCAATTTACTCCCTCCTTTTCACTGCGTCAAGTGGGAACAACCAAACGATCAGGAGCGGGCCACGATCTGTGGAAAAACTGCGTTCAAGTGCTGGCGCACCAGAAATCACGGATACTTCTTGGATAGAAATGTTAAAATTTCATATCCCATTTCAGTTAGTTAATAACTATGAATGCTCAGGATTATAACTGCAAATAACCCGCGCCAAACACATCCAAGACCGGGCCCGCAGACGTTAAGCCATATCTAACCCCCTTCCAGGCCCTATTCAGGCACTATATGAAAACAGACCAATCCCCCCGTCCCAAACAACCTCGTGAGAGATGGCACAAGGGAAGCTTGTCTATAGGGGCTCCAATGCCACCAATATATACGACCATTCGCGCAATGTCAACAAATCTCTACTTTAAGCATTCGACATTGCACCAACAGAATATCTGGACACACTATGATACATTTTCACAATCGGTATTATAAAATAGCGGCCACTAATGCGTTCGCCAAAAAAATGCCGGGCTGGATGATTAAAGGATCGAATGCAGATCCCTGAAATTAAGGTTGAAGGTCAGGATTTCCAGTTTAACCGTCAGATCCACGTTGCGTACGATGACCCTTTCCGGTACGTCCAGAACCACCGGCCCAAAAGTCAGGATGGCGTGGATCCCGGCGTCCACCATTACCTTCGCGATATCTGGAACGGCGCTAATGGGCACCGCGATAATCCCGATCTTGACGTTATGCTCGGCGACGACCTCCGCCATTCTCTCCAGAGGATAGACCTCGAGTTCAACAATCCGCTTGCCGATCTTGGTCAGGTCGTTATCAAAGACGCCCACAATATTAAAACCACGATCCGTGAAACCGCGGTATGTGCACAAAGCGGTACCCAGATTACCGGCACCAACCAGGATCACCGGCCAGTTTTGGGTGAGACCTAGAATTTTCATTATATAGTGGATGAGATCCTTGACATTATACCCAACGCCACGCGTGCCGAACTCGCCGAAGTAGGCCAGATCCTTGCGCACTTGGGCCGGACTAACACCTACACCCTTGGCGATCTCTCCGGATGACACGGTAATGATGCCGCGTTTTTCCAGGCGCTCCAGGAAACGCGAATAATGGGACAGTCTGGAGATGGTCGCTTCAGGAATTCTGAGAGCTTTCACCCGGTGCCCTCCTCATCCTCAAATAAAATAATCAAATATTTACTCTTAATCAGAAAAATTATACCTTGTTCCGGCGGAACCAGTCAATTACTTTTCGTTAAAGAAATCACTTTCATTTGCGATTCGCCGCAGCTTCTGTACCGCCAGACCTGGATCGGAAGCACCAAACACGGCGGAGCCGGCCACCAGCACGTTGGCCCCCGCAGACACCACCCGGCTTACGTTTTCGGCACAAATACCCCCATCCACCTGGATGTCCACGTCCATCTGCTTACGTGTAAGCAGAACCCGCAGACTTGTGATCTTTGGTACGACCTCCTCAATAAACCTCTGACCCCCGAACCCCGGATTGACAGTCATCAACAGTACCTGATCCAACAGCGGCAGCACATATTCGATACCGGTCAGAGGCGTAGCTGGGTTTAAGGCCAGCCCACAACGCACCCCCCGCGCGCGGATTAACCGCAAGGTGCGGTCGAGATGTCTTACGGCCTCTAGGCTTACGGTCAGCATGTCGGCCCCAGCCTTAACAAAATCGTCTACATAGCGGTCCGGGTGTTCGATCATCAGATGGACATCAAAAAACAGACCGCTATGCGGCCGCAAGGCCGCCACAACCAACGGCCCAATTGTGATGGTCGGAACAAAATGACCGTCCATAACGTCGATGTGCAGGTAGTCCGCGCCCCCCACCTCCACCCGCCGGACGTCTTCGGCGAGCCTCGCGAAGTCGGCGGAAAGGATGGACGGTGCAATTTTGATCATCTGTCAATATCTCCTCTCAGCAGCAATAACCTCGTGTAAGAACCCAATGTAATTTCGGTAACGAAACTCCGCAATACTGTTATCGGCAACCGCACTCTTGACCGCACAGTTGGGTTCTTGGTCGTGAAGGCAGCTGTGAAAACGACATTGTCCCCGTAATACACGCATTTCCGGAAACAGATCAGACAACATCTCGCGGGAGATGTCCGGGAGTCTAAGGCTTGAAAAACCCGGTGCGTCAGCCACCCAGGTCTCTTTGTTGAACGTGAGCAGTTCCACGTGCCGGGTTACGTGCCGGCCTCTTTTAAGCTTGCGGCTGACCGTTCCCGTGGGCAGTTCCAACCCAGGGATGAGCCGGTTAATCAGACTGGATTTCCCGACCCCCGATTGACCGGCAAAGACCGAGATCAGGCCCTGCAGCACATCGGCCAGTTCCCTGATCCCACTTCCCGCAACGGCGCTGGTTAACAGCACCTGGTACCCGGCTGCTCCATACACATCCAGCCATTCGGTGTTTTCTCCGTGGGGTAGGTCGGTCTTGTTGAGGCAAATCCGGGGAGCGACTTCGGAGGCTTCGCTCAACACCAGCATCCGGTCGATCAGGTTGAACACCGGGGCCGGATCGTGGAAGGCAACGACGATGATGATCTGGTCTAAGTTAGCGACATTGGGTCGGTACAGCATACTGGTCCGGGGCAGGACATCTTCAACCACCCCTCTACCTTGCTGGGTGATGCTGAACCGGACGCGATCCCCCGCGATAACCATCCCCTCGGCCCTCAGGCGCCCCCGCAGCGTGCACCGGGTGACTTCGCGTCCGTCATCGACGAAACAGTAGCCCCCGTAGGCCTTCACTACTAAGCCTTCGCCCATCAACAACCGCCCTTAACCAACGGTCTTCTGATCCACCAGGTGATCATCAATGAACACCTTTATTAACGCCTGGCCTCTGTACCGGATTTCCTGGGCCACCCGCTCACCAGGCTGGTGTACTCCGATATAGGCGTCCGATTCCCCAACGGCATCACGTACAATGATGTGCAACACGTGGGTTCGCCCATCGTTGGGCATATTCACATAGAGCATCTGACGGGAGACCGCCTGGCCCGGTCCGGGTCCCGTACTGATGGTCAGCTTCACCCTTACCCCGTCCGCCACCCCAGCTCTAGGTGCCGGGTTTTGACCGATCACCCGACCCTCGGGTTGGACAAAGCTGTCCTCTCTGACTACGGCCTCATCCAGTTCCAATCCAGCGGCTACAATCTCCCGGCGGGCTTCGTTCAGGGTCAGGCCGGTCAGATCCGGCATCTCACCCAAAGTGGTCGGCCCTTTGCTTACATAGAGCTTCACCGGCGTTCCGCGCGGATGATTGGAATTCGCCGTCGGTGCCTGCCTTACAACAGTCCCCGCCGGCACCGATTCATCGGTTACATCCTCCCGCTCACCCGTGGCAAAACCGTTCCGCTGGAGCAACTCCTGCGCGTCGGCCACCGGTTGGCCGGTTGCGTCAGGCACACGAATCATTTCTTGTCCCTGACTGACCGTAAGGAAAATGGTCCGTTTCTTCTTAACCTTAGTATTCGGTTCAATGTCCTGATCCATCACGAAACCTTTTTCAACATCATCACTATGGTCTAGAGTCAGCGACGTCCGCAAGCCTCGCTCGCCAAGGGTCGCTTCAGCTTCCTCGATGGACAGCCCCCGCAACTCCGGAACAACCACATCCGGCACATAGATGTAAGACCGCAGCCCGAAATAGCATCCAACCATCAAAGCCAGAAAGACCAGACCCACACCTGCCAAAACGGCCCGATTCCAACGCCATCTTGACACCTGAACCGGCATGAACTCCCGGGTTATTTCCTCATCGGCCTTCCCCTCAGGCAACGTCATTCGCAGGTCGATCGACAAGTCCCGGGCACTCCGGTAGCGGTCGGCCTTCTTCTTAGCCATGGCCTTCTGGACAATCCGCTCCAACTCCCGGCTCAGCCCCGGATTTAACTCCCGAATGGACGGGGGAGCATCCTGAATATGCTTTAAGGCCACGGTCACCGGATTCGAACCGCTGAACGGAACCCGGCCGGTTAACAATTCATATAGAACCACACCGAGGGCGTAAATGTCCGACTGGGCATCGGCGGTGTCTCCCCGGGCCTGCTCGGGAGAAATGTAGTGCACTGATCCGACCAGCGTCTGGGTTTGAGCCAAGGTCGTACCCGAGGCTTCCCGGGCGATCCCGAAGTCGGCCAGTTTGGCCTGACCGTCGGTGGTAATCAAGATGTTATGCGGTTTGACGTCCCGGTGAATAATCTGCTGTTGGTGAGCATGCGCCAAGGCCTCAGCCACCTGGCGGACTATCGCTGCGGCCTGCGCTGGAGCGAAAAGCCCCTCACGCTTGATCCTTGTCTTCAGGTTTTCACCGTCGATGTATTCCATCACCAGATAGTGTACGTCACCCTCCCGGCCGACATCGAACACGTTCACGATATTCCGGTGGGACAGGCTGGCCACCGACTGGGCCTCGCGGTGGAAACGGGACACAAACTCCTGATCCGCACTGAACTCAGAGCGCAACACCTTTACGGTCACCGGCCGCTGCAATAGGGTATCTCGACCCTTGTACACAACGGCCATACCGCCTTCACCCAGATGCTCAACTATCTCATATCGGGTCCCTAAAGTTTTTCCGATCATGATTTCTCAAACTCCACCAAGACTAGAGTAATGTTATCCTTACCGCCACGTTTCAGGGCGCAGTTCAGGAGTTCACCGACCGATTCGGCCGGCTGCCCGGCAGTGCTTACCGCCTGCGCAATCTCTTCATCCTGAACCAATCCAGTTAATCCGTCAGTGCAAAGCAGGATTTGATCCCCATCATTCAGGACATAGTCCTGGACATCCACCTGCACCCCTCCCTCAGTCCCTAGGGCACGGCTCAACATATTGCGATAGGGGTGGCTCTCCGCTTCTTCGTCCGTGAGTTTCCCCTGTTTGATCAACTCCTGCACCACCGAATGATCCTCGGTAAGCCGTACGGCGTTGCCGTCTCGGATCAAGTAGATCCGGCTGTCACCGACGTGGACAAACACCATTTTGCCGGTCTGCAGGATACAGGCAGTCAGCGTGGTTCCCATTCCCTTATGGCTCTCACTTCGACGCGATTCGTCAAATACCTGGTTGTTGGCTGCAATCACCGCACGATAAAGAGCCCCTGCCGGGGATTCTCCCTCCTGCAGCAGCCTGACATACTCGGCTTCGAGCGTACCAAGGGCCAGCCTGCTGGCCACTTCGCCCGCTTTGTGCCCTCCCATCCCGTCGGCTACCGCAAACAACCGGTACTGCTCATTGACACAAAAAGCGTCCTCGTTGTTGGGCCTGACCAGTCCAACGTTTGATGTCGCATCCCACTTCACCGGTATCTCTCACTCCCCCCTGATACGCCGTCCTGCTGCCTTCTTCTCCGAGGTACCCGGTCTTTCCGGTCTTTCCGGGGATGATGGCTCCTTCAGGACGGCCCCTTCCGGGACGGCCCCTTCCGGGATGATTTCTTCCGGACCGGCTCCTTTCGGACCGGCTCCTTTCGGACCGGCTCCTTTCGGGCTGGCTCCTTCCGGACTGGCTCCTTCCGGACTGGCTCCGGCGGTGATGACTTCGGCGAAGGTACCCTATTCGAAGACATCCCTGGCGAGGGTGAAGACGTAGCGGCAGTGTTTCTCAGATCCACAGCCCGGAGTTGACCACAGGCCGCGTTAATATCGGCACCCATTTCTCGGCGAACCGTGACCGGGATCCCCCTAGTTTCCAGTAACTCTTGAAACCACCTGACGGTAGAAGCGCCGGGTGGTTTTGCACCGCGTTCTTGGACGGTGTTCACCGGAATCAGGTTTACGTGGCAATTCAGTCCCCGCACCAGCGCCGCCAGCGCCTTCGCCTGTTCCGGAGCATCATTTACACCCCGTATCAGGGCATACTCAAAGGTAACCCGGCGGCCGGTCTGCTTGATGTACTCCGCGCAGGCCGGAATCAGTTCTGCGAGCGGGTAGCGGCGGTTCACCGGCACAATGCGGTTCCTGAGGTCATCGTCCGGCGCGTGCAGGGATACCGCAAGCGTAATCCCAAGGCCGCTAGCGGCCAGTTCTTTAATCTTGGGTACCAATCCGCAAGTGGACAGGGTGATGCGGCGGGTGCTGATCCCCAAACCGTAATCCGCGGTAATGTTCCGGACAAAAACCAGGGTGTGATTCAGGTTGTCCAGCGGTTCGCCCGTACCCATTATCACAATCCGCTGGACACCACGGCCTTGGTTACGGCGTATCGCCAGAACCTGTTCATAAATCTCACCGGGAGTCAGGTTACGCACCCAACCCCCCAGCGTAGACGCACATAACGCACATCCCATCCGGCACCCCACCTGCGTGGAGACGCAGACCGAGGCACCGTAGTCGTGCTGCATCAGGACACTTTCCACAGTATTGCCGTCCGAAAGCTCAAAAAGGTATTTTCTAGTCGTACCTTCGCTCGATACCAGCCTTTTAAGCTGACGCAATCGGTCGACCGTATGCTTCTTCTCCAGTGCCTCTCTCAGCGTTGCCGGAAGGTTAAGCATGTCCTCAAACGTGGCAGCGTCTTTTTGGAAAAGCCATTCCGCCAACTGGCGGGCCCGATAAGACGGCTGACCGTAATCGATGACCAGCTTCTGGAGCCCTTCGAGCGAGAGGTCTTTTAGATTGGTTTTGTTCAAATCCGTTCCCTTCTATCCCGATTATCTAATGTTACATATGCCTCTTACGCATCCGCGCGATAAAAAAACCGTCCATCTGGTGCACATGCGGCATTAACTGGATGTAACCTCGGCTTAAACCGGTGTCTTCGAGCACCGCCGGTAAAAAGGGGCTGAGGTCCTCCAGCACAAAATCGGGGTTTCTGGACAAGAAGTATTCAACCCGGTCTTGGTTCTCTTCCCTTGTAATTGTGCAGGTGCTGTAAACCAGGATCCCTCCCGGGCGTACGCACCCGGCGGCACTCTGCAAAATCTCGTCTTGGAGTTTTACCAGCCCCGCAATCTGTCCCGGTTCCTTCCGCCAGCGGGCATCAGGACGCCTTCGTAGCACTCCCAATCCGGAACACGGAGTATCCACCAGCACGTAGTCCGCCCACCCGGCCATGTCTCCGGGCAGTTCGCGGGCGTCCAATATCATCGTTTCCACACAAGTGATTCCCAGCCGGGAACAGTTTTCCCGGACCAAATCCAGCTTGTGCGGGTGCAGGTCAAAAGCCCGCACCGATCCCTCATTATCCATTACCTGAGCCAGGTGTGTCGTCTTCCCTCCGGGAGCGCTGCAAGCGTCAATAACCCTAGTCCTGGGTGCGGGGTTCACGGCGTGCGCCACCAGCATTGAACTCTCATCCTGGATCTGAAAAAGACCGTCCCTGAAGCTCTGCAGCATGCGCAGGGAAAGAAAGCCCTTAATCTCCAGTCCCTCGGGGGCCAGCCTGCTCGGGCGCGCACTCAGGCCTTCCTGCTCAAGGAGCACCTTGAGCTCTTCCGGGCTGATCCGAAGCGTATTGGTCCGGATACTGTTCGGCGGCGTATTGTTGTTAGCTTTACAGATCGCTACAGTTTCTTCCACGCTGAACTCCCGCAGCCAGCGTTCCACCATCCACGTTGGATGAGAATAGCGCAGGCTGATATGGCTGACCAGATCAGTCTCAGGACTCGGAAAAACCAGCTCGTCCTTTTTTCGGACAATATTACGCAGCACACCGTTCACAAACCCGACGGCGCCGGGCGTCCCGAATTTCTTGGTCAGTTCCACTGCCTCATTGCATGCTGCGGCGGGCGGAACCCTGTCCATGTAAAAGATCTGGTACACACCCGTGCGCAGGATGTTCCGCACCCAAACGGACTGGGCGCCCAGCGGTTTCTGTAAGAACCGGGAGATGATCCAGTCCAAAGTATTCAGCGTTCTGAGCGTACCGTAGGCCAACTCGGTGGCAAAGGCACGGTCCTGCTTTTCAGGCTGGTGTTGCTCGAGGGTCCTGTTCAGGGCCAGGTTTGCGTATGCGCCATCAGCTTCAACGGCCTTAAGAATGTGCAGGGCGATCTCTCTCGCCGGGATCTTCGACAACAGTCCATTCCCCTCTTTTTTACACATAAACTACTTTAATAAGGTGCCTGGGGTGAGCCGCCTTCCTCTCAGAAAGGCATCCACGGGCATGCGCCTTCCGCCGGCCGGCTGTAGTTCCTTGATTACCACGCAGTTCTTTCCCGCCTGTACTATTATACCGTAATCGGGGTCAATCGATAGCACCATACCGGGTTCGGATTCGTCAGCCACCGACGGTACGGTCTCAACACGCCATACTTTCACCGTTTCTCCACTGAACCGCGCGCAGGCACCCGGCCAAGGATCCATTCCCCGAACGTGGTTGCGAATCTGCTCGGCCGGAAGGTTCCAGCGGATAACCTCGTCATCTCCGGTCAGCATCGGAGCGTAGGTAGCCTGTTCGTGGTCCTGCGGCTCACGGGGAGCCTGGCCCTGAAACACCAGATCCAGAGTCCGAACCAGCAGTACCCCGCCCACGGCCGCCAAGCGGTCGTGCAGGGTACCGACGGTGTCATCATTACCGATCGACACCGGAGCCCGAATGATCATATCCCCGGTATCCATGCCCTCGTCCATATACATTGTGGTGATCCCGGTGGTCTCCTCGCCTTCAATGAGCGCCCGATGGATCGGTGCCGCCCCGCGGAACCACGGTAGAAGTGAAGCGTGCACATTAATGCAGCCGAATCTGGGGATTTCCAGGATCGACCGCGGCAGGATTTGGCCGAAGGCCACCACCACAATCACTTCCGGAGCCAGTTCTCTAAGCAGATCCACAAACCCCGGTTCGCGAATCCGCCCCGGCTGCCACACCTCGATCCCAGCACGGAGTGCATAATCCTTCACCGGGGATGCAGTCAGCTTTCTCCCTCTTCCGCGGGGCCGGTCAGGCTGCGTCACCACCCGGGTAACGTCCAAACCGGCGTCCAGTACGGCCTGCAGGGAGGCCACCGCAAATTCGGGTGTGCCCATGAACACGATACTCATTCTGCCCTAGTCCTTTTCAATCTTAACAGCACGGTCAATGAACACGATCCCGTCCAAGTGGTCGATTTCGTGCTGCAGGGCACGGGCCAGGAATCCCTCAGCGGAGATGAATATCTCCTCACCCTTCAGGTTAAACGCACGAACCTTTACCGAAAGAGCCCGATCCACTTCCCCCCACATGTCGGGGAAGCTAAGGCAGCCTTCCTTGCCCCGTTCGCGCCCTTCGGCCTTGGTGATCTCGGGGTTGATCAGGACCATCAATCCGTCCCCTAGGTCCACCACCACCGCTCTCTTCGAAACCCCGATCTGGGGCGCAGCCAAACCAATCCCACCTGAGGCGTACATAGTGTCCGCCATATTTTCGATCAGGCGATTAATACTCGGTGTGATTTTGGTGATTTCCTTTGCCTTTTCCCGTAGCACCGGATCGGGATAAGTCACAACTTGATAAACCGCCAAAGTTATCCCTCCCCCAGTACTCAACAGTCAACCTTAATAAGTCACTTCTGACTCACGTAAGGAAGTATTTCCGAACAATAGCTTACCACAGACCGCTGGGAAGTGCGAAGTGAGAGGTCCCCCCCTCACTAGTTTATATATTCCGGTTCGATATCGATGCTTACGACAACCCGTTTCCGGGAAAGACGCTGGAAACGCTCCAACGCGTCGCGCAGCAGGAGGCGCAATATCCGAGCCTGAGGTGCCTTCAGCACCAGATGCCACCGGTACTGGTCTTTGATGCGGGACACCGGGGCCGGGGCCGGACCCATGATTTGGACATGGTCATTGGAGGACGGCATCAGGTTCCGCTTGAACATCTGGGCCGACTCCCGCACCTCGTTTTCGTCGGAACCCCGGATGATCACCCGGGCCAAGGAACTAAACGGTGGGTACTGCAGCTTTCGCCGGATACCCATCTCCCGGATAAAGAACTGCTCATAGTTGTGCTCCTTGGCAGTCAGAATGGAATAGTGATCCGGACAATAGGTCTGGACCACCACTTCCCCCGTCAGATCCCCTCTCCCGGCGCGGCCGGCAACCTGGGTGATCAGCTGAAAGGTACGCTCGGCAGCCCGGAAGTCCGGCAGGAGCAGGCTGGTGTCGGCATTGATCACTCCGACCAGAGTGACCCCGGGGATGTCCAATCCCTTGGCCACCATCTGGGTGCCGATTAGGATATCGGCCTGCCCGCTGCTGAAGGTGCGCAGAATCCGCTCGTGTGAATTTTTTCGGCTAACGGTATCACTGTCCATCCGCACTACCCTGGCCCGGGGAAACAGCTGCTCGACCTCTTCCTCCACCTTCTGCGTTCCCGTTCCGAGGGTGCTCAGGTAGGTACTGCGGCAGGTCGGACACTGCCCCGGCAGCCAGGACTGGTGGTTGCAGTAGTGACAACGGAGGAGCCCATCACGATGGTGCGTCAGGCTGATGGCACAGTGTGGACAGCGCATGACCAGACCGCATTCGCGGCACAGGACGACGGAGCTGTAGCCCCGCCGGTTAAGGAACAAGATCACTTGTTCCTTCTGGGCGAGCTTCTCATTGACTTTTGCGGCCAGATACCGGCTGAACACCCGCCGGTTCCCGGCCCGGTACTCGTCACGCAGGTCCACCAGTGAGACCCTCGGCATAGGCCGATTGTCTATACGGTGATCCAGTTTTAGTAACTCGGCCCCGCCCCTGATCGTCCGGGCGAAGGTCTTAAGAGAAGGTGTAGCCGTTCCCAGCACAACCACGGCTTTTTGCATGGTGGCGCGGGCAAAGGCCACGTCCCGGGTGTGGTACTTTGGATCCTCTTCCTGCTTGTAGGACGGCTCGTGTTCCTCGTCGATAATAATCAGCCCGACATCAGGCAGGGGTGCGAACACGGCGGAGCGTGCCCCCAGCACTACGGAGGCCTTACCATTGTAAATGCGCCGCCACTCATCGTAGCGCTCGCCGCTACCTAGGCGTGAGTGGAGGACAGCGATCCGGTCACCGAAACGTTCCCTGAACCGCTCCACCATCTGACCGGTCAAGGCGATTTCCGGTACCAGCACCAGGGCCTGGCGCCCTCGGCTGAGTGTACTGACCACGGAACGGATATAGACCTCGGTCTTACCACTCCCGGTTACCCCGTGCAGCAGATAGACCTGTCGTTCACCGGACTCTAAGCCGCCGGTGATCGCATCCAGGGCCGTAATCTGCTCCTCGGTCAGCACCGGCAACCCTTCGTTTGGGATAATTCCGTCACCGATGGCCGCGTATGGTCTGCGGTTTACGGCATGGCGGGACAGGGTGAGCACCCCTTTCCCGATCAGCGCGTTGACCACCTGCAGTGAAACCCCGGCCTGAGCGGCCAGCTGACTGCGCGTCAGTCCCGGGAACTCACGAGACACCCGCCAAGCTACGGCCTGCTTCGGGGCCTTTTCCAGCAGACGCTGGTCATCCACGGGGGAGTCCACCGGGAACACCTGATCCGCAAAACGGGCCGATCCGGAATGGCTGGGTGCGGCGATAGTACGCAACGCTCTGGCCAGCGTACAAAGGCAACGTTGTGAAAGCCAGCGGGCCAATGCGTATAGTTCAGGCGTGAAAGCGGGTTGCTTGTCGACCACCGACAGGATATCCTTGGTCGGTGAGACGGCGGGTCTCGGGGAAAAGCCGACTACGAAACCGGTGAGACGCTTATTGCCGAAGGGAACCTGTACCCTTACCCCCTGCTGCAGGATAGGGCGTAAATGTGGGGGCACGTGGTAGTGAAAGACTTTATCCGTGTTGGCTACGGGAAGGTCGACGATGACCTCCGCATAGGCGCGTTCATCCATTGTCCGCCCCATCCTCCCGTAGGTCCAAAACCTGATCCAGGATGCGGTGCGCCAGTGCCGATTTCGTCATCAGCGGAAGGGGCACGGTACGCCCATCGGGGTAGGCGAACACCGCGATGTTGGTGTCAACATCAAACCCTGCTCCGGGCCTGGTGACATCATTGGCCACGATCAGGTCCGCCCCCTTGTTACGGGCCTTTTCAACGGCACGGGTCTCCAACTGTTCCGTTTCGGCTGCAAAGCCAATGATTACCCTCCGCCCCTTGCGTTCTCCCAAGTCGCGGAGGATGTCCGGATTCGGCTCCAGAGTCAGCGTCAGGGGCGTCGCCCCTTTCTTGATTTTGCCGGGTTGGGCCTGAACCCGGTAATCCGCAACGGCAGCAGCCTTAACGACCACGTCACACCACTCGAAATGCCGGTTCACGGCCAGGTGCATTTCTTGCGCGGTCTCCACAAACACCACATTTACCCCGTCTGGCGGGCTGAGCGCCACCGGACCGCTGACCAAAACCACATCCGCTCCACGCTCCGCTGCTGCTTTGGCCACGGCATAGCCCATTTTCCCTGAACTGCGGTTCGAGATGTAGCGAACCGAATCCAAAGGCTCCCTGGTCGGTCCGGCCGTAATCAGCATCTTTAGTCCACCGAGATCCCCTGACCCCCCAAGAATGCTCTCCAACCGGGCCACAATCTCCGCCGTTGGGGCCAGGCGACCCGGTCCCTCCTCACCGCAGGCCAGACGACCGGAACCAGGCTCAATAAAATAATAACCCAGTGCGCTCAGCGCCTGGATATTACGCTGAACTACCGGGTTTTTGTACATGGTCACATTCATCGCCGGACACACCAGAACAGGCCTGTCAAAGGCCAGAACTATGGTGCTTAGCAGGTCATCGCCGATTCCGGCCGCCATCTTGCCGATGATATTGGCCGTTGCCGGGGCGATCAAAAAAGCCTCACCCCAGCGGGCTGCTTCGATGTGGGCCACCCCGCCGGATCGGGGAGTGAACATATCTGATGCCACTTCGTGGCTGGTAATCGTCTGCAGGGTCAAAGGGGTAATGAACTCCTGAGCCGCCCGGGTCATGATGACCCTTACCTCAACCCCCTGCTTTACCAGAGTCCCGGCGATCTCAGCGGCCTTGTAGGCGGCGATGCCCCCTGCGACTCCCAGGATCACCCGTCTACCCGCCAAAATCACAGTCACCATCACCTTTTCTGGGAGAGGGTTACTTAATACCCTCTTTGGTCGGACGGAAACGGATCTCTTCGTCCGCTATTTCCTTCAAAGCCCGGGTAACGGGCTTTCCTGCTGCCTCCGGAGTGATTCCTTCAGTGTCCTTCTCCATAAGGATACGCGCTCTCTTTGCGGCTACGACAACCAGAGTATATCGGCTGTCAGCCTTCTTCATCAGGTCATCGAGTGATGGACGATTCATCATCATTTTATCCCCCTGCATCGAAGCCATGGCCGAACCCTCTAGCTGTTTGGGTTCAAGTCCATAAGTTGAAATCGTTTCGTACGACATCGCTCTGCCACCATTACTGCCAATATTTTTTCCACCGCAGCTTCCACACGGTCGTTGATTACCACGTAATCATACGAGGGAAACGAGTTAAGTTCCCGGTGCGCCCAGTTCAGGCGCTTTTCAATTTTCTCTTCCGTGTCGGTGCCTCTGTTTCGGAGCCGCCTCTCCAGTTCCGCAAACGAGGGTGGACTCAGAAACAGCAATACAGCCTCCGGCATTCGTCCCCGAACCTGCAAGGCCCCCTGAACATCGATTTCCAGAATCACATCCCGACCCTGGTCCAGGATTCGATCCACTGGTTCGCGGGGAGTACCGTAATAATCACCATAAACGTCTGCCCATTCCAGCATTTCCAAACGGGCGATCCGTTCCTGAAAATCTGTTCGTGATATGAAATAGTAGTGCACCTGGTCGATTTCGCCCGATCGCGCCGGGCGGGTGGTAGCCGACACCGAGAGGTGAATACTTGGCAACCGTTCGGTTAGGGCCCGACACACGGTACCCTTACCGGCACCGGACGGGCCGGATACTACAAATAGGATACCCCGCACAAACCGCCCCTCCCGTGTCTATTCATCCGCCTGCTGGTTCTGCTCCAACTTGCTCACCAAACGGTGCGCCACGGTCTCCGGCTGGACAGCCGATAGAATCACGTGATCGGAGTCGGTAATGATCACAGCCCTGGTGCGGCGCCCGTAGGTGGCATCAATCAGCATCCCCCGGTCACGGGTCTCGGTGATGATCCGCTTAATCGGAGCCGACTCGGGACTGACGATGGCCACAATGCGGTTAGCCGACACTATGTTCCCAAAACCGATATTGATTAGTCTGATATCCATTAGTAAGATCCTCCCTTACTCAATGTTCTGAATCTGCTCCCGGGTCTTCTCCAGTTCACTCTTAAAATCCACAACCAGCGCCATAATCACTTCGTCTTGCGCCTTGGAACCGATGGTATTGATCTCGCGGAACATCTCCTGTGCCAGAAAGTCCAAACGACGGCCCACGGGTTCTCCGGCACCGTTCAAACAACCACGTACTTGTCCGAAATGGCTTTCCAGCCGTACCAATTCCTCGCTGATATCAGAACGTTCGGCAAAGTAGGCGACCTCCTGAGCGAGACGGGCCTGGTCGACATCAATGCCGCGAACCAACTCCTGAATCCGTTGAGCCAACCGCGCCTGATAGTTATTCACCACCTCGGGAGCCCGTTCGCGGATACCTGCGGCCCAAGCCCCCAGCCGGTCCAGCCGGGCTTCCAGGTCTGCCTGAAGTGTCCCGCCCTCAGTCTCACGCATTCCAACGAGGTCGTCACAAGCTGCATTAAGGGCGACTTCCAGCGTCGGCCACCATTCCTCGGGATCCTCCCTGGATTCCTCAGGGCTAAACACTTCCGGCTGAGAAATGATATGCTCGATGCTAATCTGACCAGAGAGCCCCAAATCCTTCTGGATATCGTTTATTGCCCTATAATAAGCCAGGGCCAGAGTTTTGTCAACTTTTACCGTTCGTCTGCGATCCGTACCATCTTCAATCGTCAGATAGGCGTCGACCCGGCCCCGGGAAACGTAAGACTGGATGCGTCGCCGCATTCTGTCCTCCAGCACCATCATAAACCGAGGCAACCGCATCACCACCTCACTGTAGCGGTGGTTTACCGCCCGTAGTTCAATAGTGAACTTCTTGTTCCCGGCCAGTGCTTCTCCCCAGCCGTAGCCGGTCATACTCTTCAGCAATCAAAAACCTCCAATTCACACACACCATGTTTCTAGCAAAATATTGAAATCCCTCTATATTCCGGGCGATAGTTCAGGCAAACTACCGTAGCGCCTTTAGCCATGCTTCAATCCGGTCTAATCCTTCCCGGATGGTGTCCAGACCGGCGGCATAGGAAAGCCTGATGTAGTCGTCGTCACCGAAGGTGATCCCGGGAACCAGGGCCACCTGCTGCTCTTCAAGTAACAGTTTAGCCAGATCGGTTCCGCTATTAACCTCGTTGTCACCGTACTTCCGGCCCCAGAAGGCACCCATGTGCGGGTACGCGTAGAAGGCCCCACCGGGGCGCGTGCAGCGTACGCCGTCGATTCCGGCCAGTCTACCCAGGATGTACTCTCTCCGCTCCGTAAACTGGCGGAGCATTTCCTGCAGTGCACTCTGGTCCCCCGCCAGCGCAGCAACCGTCGCTGCCTGAGCAATAGACGTGGGATTAGAGGTACTGTGGCTTTGCAGATCGGTCATCGCCTTAGTGACAGCTAAAGGAGCGGCCGCGTATCCAATGCGCCAGCCGGTCATGGCATAGGCCTTCGACACGCCGTTGATGACTACAGTACGCTCTTTAAGCCTAGTGTCGAGCGAGGCGATGCTGATGTGTTCTTCGCCGTCATAGAGCAGCTTTTCGTAGATCTCGTCCGAAATCACTCCGATGTTGCTGCCCAAAACAACCTCGGCTAATCCTTCCAGTTCCCGGCGGCTGTACACAGCCCCGGTGGGATTGGACGGGCTGTTCAGAACCAGTACCTTGCTCCGCGGTGTGATGGCACTGCGCAATTGTTCCGGCGTCAGCTTAAAGCCGCTTTCCAAGGTTGTTTTCACCAGTACCGGACGGGCACCGGTCAACTTGATCTGCTCTAGATAGCTGACCCAGTAGGGTTCTGGCAGGATTACCTCGTCACCCTCCTGACACAGCACCTGAAAGGCGTTGTAAAGGGAGTGCTTCGCTCCGGCGGATACGATGATCTCTTCCGGCTTGTAGTCCAAACCGTTTTCGGCCCGCAGTTTGTCGGCAATAACCCTTCTTAGTTCTATTATGCCACCTACGGCTGTGTATTTGGTCATTCCGCTTTGGATGGCCGCAACCGCTGCCGCTTTGATGTGCTCGGGTGTGTCAAAGTCAGGTTCGCCTACTCCAAAATTGATCACGTTGGCCCCAGCGGCCTTCATTGCTTTCGCCCGGCTGTCTATGGTCAGTGTCGGAGAGGGGCTGATCCCCTGGGCTCGTCTCACCAGTTCCAAGATTACCACCTCCTAATATTTAGAAAGACTTTGCTCATTCCTCTAACGATCGGCACCACCAATGATGAAGATTAATCTACCTACTTCAAAGCGCGCCGCAGGCGTTCCATTGCCTCCCGGAGGCGTTCATTCGAGACGGTTAGGGAAATTCGGAAGTAACCCTCGCCCCCGGCACCGTACCCGGTTCCCGGTGTGATCACCACACCGGCGTTATCCAGCACCAACTCGGCGAAAGTGGCTGAAGTATGACCAGCCGGCACCGGTGCCCAGATGTAGAAGGTGGCCTTCGATTTCTCCAGACTCCAGCCGATTTCGTTCAAGGTGTCCACGACCAAGTCGCGTCTGGCCTGGTAGATGGCGCATAGTTCGGCGGAATCACCCTGCGGGTTGGTAAGGGCATGGATCGCCGCATACTGCACCGCCTGAAAAACTCCCGAGTCGATATTCGTCTTCAGCCGTCCCAGCGCCTGTACGGCGTCGGGGTTGCCGACCGCCCAGCCGACACGCCACCCGGTCATATTGTAGGCCTTGGAGACGGAGTGGAATTCAATGCCCACATCCTTGGCCCCCGGCGTCTCCAGGAAGCTCGGCGGTCTGTAGCCTTCATAGGCAATTTCAGAATAGGCCGCGTCGTGACAAACCAGGAGCTGGTACTTCCGGGCGAAAGCGACGACCTCTTCAAAGAAGTCCAAGTCTGCCGTGGCCCCGGTTGGATTGTTCGGGTAGTTGATGAACAGGATCTTCGCTTTCGTCGCCACGTCATCGGGGACGGTACTGAAATCCGGCTTGTAGCCGCGCTCCGGTGTGACGGACAGTGAAAACGGGAGGCCCCCAGCCAGGATGGTACCCTGACCGTAAACTGGGTATCCGGGATCAGGTACCAGCACTACGTCACCGGGGTTACAATAGCACCAAGGGATGTGGGCAATGCCTTCCTTCGAACCGATCAGGGAAACAATCTCCCGTTTGGGGTCTAACTCAACGCCGAACCGGCGGCTGTACCAGGATGCCACCGCCTCGCGATAGCTCAGCATTCCGGCCGATGAAGGATACTGGTGGTTCGCCGGGTTGTAAAGCTCTTTCGCAGCGGCGTCGATGATAAACTTTGGTGTGGGCAAGTCCGGATCACCGATACCCAGACTGATCACATCCACTCCCTCGGCCCGCTTCTGTTCGATCAGCTGTTCAATACGAGCGAACAGGTAGGGAGGCAGATTGCGCACCCGTTCCGCTTCCATAAACTTCATTAGATCACTCCTTACGTCAGAATTCAGTAGTCAGAATTCTGACTACTGTCCCTTCGAACACTTCCTCGGCGGGTCCGGTCATATACACGTGGTTGTTCTCAGCCCATTCGATATCGAGTACGCCGCCAGGCAGGGAAACCGCGACTCGGCGGTCGGTGAACCGCGCCAGCACACCGGCCACAGCCACCGCACAGGCACCGGTACCGCAAGCCATAGTCGGCCCCGCACCCCGTTCCCAGACCTTCACCTCGACCCGTCCCGGCTCCGAGACCTTTACGAACTCCACATTCGTCCGTGCCGGGAAAACCGCGAGCTTCTCAATCGCTGGCCCGAGACGTTCAAAATCAACCTGTTCCAAGTCCGGCACGAAGATAACACAGTGCGGGTTTCCCATCGAGACCATGGTGACCGGGAACTCAGTGTCTTCCAACTCCAGTGGTTCCAGAACCACTCTGCCGTCAGATCCGACCATCGGAATCTCCGCACGCTCCAGGCGGGGTTCGCCCATATCGACCCGCACCCCGGTCACAATGCCGTCGGCACCGAGCAAAACCTCGGGCACAATCAGTCCAGCCAAGGTCTCCACGGTAATCGCCGTCTTGTTCACCAAGTTCCGTTCAAAGAGGTACTTGGCCACACAGCGGATGGCGTTTCCGCACATCTCCGGTTCACTGCCGTCGGAATTGAAGACCTGCATCCGGACATCCGCCTCAGTCGAGGGACGCACCAGAACTAGACCGTCGGCACCGATTCCCGTCCGGCGATTGCAGAGATTTTTAGCTAGGGCTGCGGGGTTGTGGTTTGAAAAGCCGTTCAGGGCGTTTACAATGATGAAGTCGTTGCCGAGCCCGTGCATTTTGGTAAACTGCACGTCGTTCACCCCTCGTTCAGAGTCGTCAGGCGGATGATTTCAAGGACGTGTCGGGTGGTATTGACCAGATCTTCGATCAGGATGTATTCTTCTGTACTATGCACCTTACGCATCCCGGTGGAAATGTTGACGGTCGGGATGCCGTGTTCGTTCAGGACGTTGGCATCGCTACCCCCGCCCGTTTGATCAGTTAAGGCTATCAAACCAACGTTGGCTGCGGCTTGCAGGGCGAGTTGTACTGGTATAGCATCGGGCTCCAGTACAAAGGAAGAATAGATTTGCTCTACTTCAATCTTGATACGGGCCCCCGCCAGTTCCACCTGCTCGGTCATCTTCTGGCAGATGTGCTCGGTGAGGGAGCGCCGTTTATTGTTATCCAGACTCCTGGTTTCGCCCTCCAGATATACCCGTTCCGGGACGATGTTGGTGGCCTGGCCACCCCGGATCACGCCAATGTTGGCGGTCGTCTCCTCGTCGATTCGCCCCAAGGGCAGGTTGGCAATCGCCTTCGCCGCCGCCTGGATCGCATTGACCCCATCCTCCGGGTTGATCCCGGCGTGAGCCGCCCGCCCGATGACGGTGGCCACAATCCGATCCTGTGACGGAGCGCGTGTAATCACCTTGCCGGGCGTGCCGTCACTGTCCAACACGAAACCCATCCGGGCCTTCACCAGGCTAAAATCCAGTTCCCTGATTCCCAGCAGACCGATCTCTTCCGCCACCGTGAAAACCAGTTCCAGGGGTGGATGCGGTAATTCCTGTTCCTTCAGCACCCTGACCGCTTCCAGTACGGCAGCAATGCCGGCTTTGTCGTCAGCACCAAGGATGGTTTCGCCCGCGCTACGAATCACGTGGCCGTCAACCCGCGGTTTAACTCCGTTTCCCGGCTCGACGGTATCCAGATGCGTACAGAAGAGCAGTGGCGGACCCGCTGTGGTGCCGGGTACTTTAGCAATGAGATTACCGGCGGTGCCGTTAATCGCCTGGCCCGCTTCGTCCTCAAAATACTCCAGACCTATATCAGCCAACAGCCCGGCCAAGTGATCCACCACACCCCGCTCCCGGCGGGAGACGCTGTCGGTCTTGGCCAACGTCATGAAGGTATCCACCAGGCGTCGCCTGTTAATCATTAAGTGTCCCCCTAACTAACCTGCCGCTGCCCTTTCGCGGAAAGTGAGCCCTAGGGCCACTCTACGTTCTAGGGCAACCTTGTTCACCGGAATCAATTTGTGCCGGCGGACGGGCAAGACCTTCTCCAGGGCGGCCACCGCCGCCTCGATACTCACCGCTCCGCTGTATCCGAGGAAAGCACCCAGCGCCACATTCGCCGCGATGCGCACGTTACCCAGTTCCTCCGCGATGGCGTTGGCCGGTACCGGCAAATAACCGAGGTCACTGCGCTTTGGCGGCAGTTCGACCAGGGAACTGTTCGTGATAATGATGCCTCCTGCCAGCACGGCATTCTCAAACTTTGCCAGTGAAGGCTGGTTCATTACCATCAGGGCATTGGGTTCGGTGACGAGCGGTGAACTGATCTCTGTATCTGAAACCGTCACCCCACAGTTGGCTGTCCCACCGCGCATTTCCGGACCATAGGCAGGAATCCAGGCGACATGTTTGCCTTCCATCGTCCCAGCGTAGGCCAGCAACTGCCCGGTAGAGAGAATCCCCTGGCCACCAAAACCGGCGATTAGAACCTGATCGATCATCTTCCCGCCTCCCCGGTATCAGGTGTGCAGAATTCGCCGAGCGGAAAGTATGGGAGCAAGTTCTGCTCCAGCCACCCCAGCGCTTCCACCGGGGTCATCCCCCAGTTTGTGGGGCAGGTTGACAGTATCTCAACCAGACTGAACCCCAATCCCTTGAGCTGTATCTCAAAGGCCTTCCGGATCGCCTTTTTAGCCCTTCCCACATGCACCGGGCTATGCGTCGAGACCCGGGCCACGTATACTGTGCTCCCTCTACGGTACTAAGCATCTCCGCAATGCGTAGCGGGAATCCATTCGCGCGCTGTTCCCGCCCATAGGGGGTGGTCGTCGTCTTCTATCTTCTTGGGACAGAACTCAATACAAAGGGAGCATCCCTTGCAGTGTTCTTGATCAAATGCTACTAACGCCAAGTCGTTTGCCTCCTGTCCCCCGTCTAATCCACGTTTTTTTCCCAGGGCGGGAGCATAAACCGCTCGAGCGGCATTACCGGCACCTCCGGCAATACTTCCCGCACACCGGCCGCCAAGTCCTTGCGGGCGGCCGCAAAAGCGATTGGGCAGCCGATTTCCTGCGCTGCCGCCAAGACCAGCCGGTGCCCCTCGGCCACCATCACCGGCTCCGTCTCCGAGCCCAAGTTCGCATTATTCACCAGATAGTTAATCGGCACCCGGGCCGCCCTTGCTCGATATCCCGGACCATCTTGATAACCTTTTCCACCGTGTCTGTGCGCGGGCGAAAAGCGTTTACGACAAAAAAGACGGCACTGTAACCGACCGGAAGATGCGGTCGGAACCGGCCGAGCACAGTGGCCCCCACGTCGTCGCCGCCCACATCGAACACACCCCAGCGGTTTGAGTCCTCAAACACCCCGTAGATCGCCGGCGAGAGTGCCGGAACATCAGCCTGCAAGAGTTCGCCGACCGGGCATACCACTTCCAACGGGGCCAGGGATTCCAGTCGCTGCTTCACGTAGCGGGTGCGGTAGTAAGGGTTGATACGTCTAGGTCGACAAGTGCCACCCGGTGTCCCTTACCGGCCAGACCCAGGGTGTAGTTAATCGCCAGCTCGGTCTTCCCGCTGCCGAGGTTTCCGACAAAGATACTAATCCTGCGTACAGGTGGGAAATTAGCCATTAACCTTAATCTCTTCGCTACTTTTCGCTGAATTCCTCTCTTTTTCGGCCGAGACGATCCAGAAAATGCAGGACGCGGTTCCGGGAGATGATTTCGGTGAGCGAGTAGCGTTCGGTGAGGAGATGAAACCCGATCAGAAAGACCAGGATTCCGATTTTTACCGGGAGAGCCAGCACCCATACGGCGGCGAGACCCAGCGAAGCACCCAGGATATTTGAGCCGCTGTCCCCCATCATGGCCCTTGCTCTGAGGTCAAAGGGGAAATAGGCTAAGACTGCCCCGGTCATTACCGCCGGTAAGAACAGCAGGGGGTTCGTCCAGGCCACCGCAAAGAGCAGAGCCGCAGCCAGCAGGTACCCCTTCGCGGCCCGCCCCGGACGCAGATCCATCAGGTTCAAAGCGTTTGCCGCCAGAGCGATGATCAGGGTATTGACCACGATGTGGTTCAAAGGCGCGGTAGTCAGACTGGCCAGAAAGGCCACCGTCAGACCGCCGATGGCTTTGAGTGCGCCAGTGGTCAGTTCGCCGCGCAACAGCCGCCGAAAGTGTCCCTTTAGGCCGCTCGCCCGGCGGGAGCCGAAGGCATCATCGATCAGGCCAAGGATGGCCATACTGCCGATTACAAAGAGGAACACCACTATCTGCGTCCGGAACTGTGCCAGATCCGCGATCAGATATGTGACGCTCAGGATCAAAAGAGGCACCAGAAAGAACAGCAGACCTACCGCCACCGGGATCTGAATACCGCGGTAGTTGGGGCGGACAAAGCCGGAACGGGTGATGATTTCCATCAGCAAAGGGAGAATCACAAACGCAGTTACCAAACCCAATAACAGAAACAGGGCATTTTCCACCGTGGTCACCTTACCATTCGACTTCGGTTTTTTCCATGGTACTTAACATAGCACTTCAGAAGGGTGAAGGCAATATCACGAAACTGTTTCCCCCTGTGCCGAAACCCCTGAATATTGCGTCCGGTTTCCTTGTGAGTCATCTGCACGGGGATCTCCTGCAACCGGTAGCCGTACCGGGCGGCATCCACCGTCATCCCGACTTCCACCCCGTATCCACTTGCCAGCGGGATGAGCTTCTCCAGAACCTCCCGGCGTAATGCCCGCTGCCCAGAGATGGGGCTTTGCATCTCAAGCCCGGTGAAATACCGGATTCCGTTACGGGCCAGACCCTTCACCAGGCCGAAACCGCCCTTGCGCCGGGCCTGGGGGAAACAGGCAATGGAGACATCGGCTTCTCCGGCCAGAATGGGCAACAACAGGCTACGCGCCTCGCTGGCGCTCGCCCCGAGGTCGGCATCGAGGAGCGCCACCACCTCGCCCCGAGCCTGGCGAATGCCGTAGTTGAGCGCGGCCCCCTTGCCACTGTTACGCGGCAGCGACACCACACGCGCCCCCGCGGCACCAGCCGCCTCCGCCGTACCGTCACCGGAACAATCGTCCACAACCAACACCTCGTCCACCTCGGGAATAGAAAGGACCGCCTCGACGGTGGCTGCAATGGTGTCGGCCTCGTTATAGGCCGGAATCACGATACTCACTCTCTGGTTCACACTATCTTCTCCCTAGTAAGGCTAAGGTGAAAACGCGACAGTCGCCCACTCTGGTCCAACGACCGTAACCACCAATGATGAAAATTGTTGTGAGGTGCTGTGCGCTTTCCTGAGGGATTGCCTCCACAAACACGTACGTGACAGAGGAATCTGCTCATTCCGCCGCGGGCGTCGCCGAACTCGCTCGCTACGCTCCCTCAGACAGGCGGCCGACGCTGATCCGCGGCTCCACTGCGCATTTTTGATCTATACTCCCTAATCGTTTGTTCCGGTAATCCCTCAGCGCGCCCTGCACCTTCCAGGTGTTAGTGTTTTCAATATTAATGTTCGAAGACGGGGAGCAGGCGTTGGGCGGTCTCCTTTACCCCGAAATGGCCTTCACGACCGGCCATCGCCATGATTAAGGCGAACTGCCCGGCGGCCGTCTCGATGTTGTCCACCGTGGCCCGGCATTTACGCTGGTACTCCTTCATATAGGATCCGGCCGAGATGCTTTCTTCGACCCCAAAGGTGGTAATCCCCCTGGCTGCAAAATACTCCAGCATCGGCAAATCCACATCAGCCACCGAAAGGAACTCACGGTCATGACTGCCCCCGAGGAAGATCACCGCATCAACGGGTAACCCATACTCACCGGTGACGGTCACGAAGTCCTCGTGGATCATGTAGTCCGTAAACTCCGTTGGCCCCGCCAGGATCGTCTCCGCCGTGGTCACCGCCAGCTTTTTTACCAACTGGTGGTCGGGCATGTCCACCCATTGCGCGTGGGCCAGGACTTCGCCCTTACGTCCGGTGATCTGAAAACTGTTGTTTACCGTGGTTACCGATTGGATCTCCACGCCAGCCAACTCGAGCAGAGGCCTCAAGTCCTGTTCGTGCGGATAGGTGCTGGTCTCGATGAGGGCCACCTTCACGCCCTCCAACCGGCCAGCCACCAGGTAGGGTAAGAAATCACGGTTAACCTGCCGTTGAAGCAAATTTTCGCTCTCTAGAACGCTGAGTTGGACGCGGACTTCCTCATTCTCCTGACGCAACTCGGTGAGGTGTTGCTCCAGCTTTTCCGCGATTTGATCCTGCCGGTCGGTAAAAACACTCTCGTCCAGCATTGTGCTCCCGATCAGCATTCCAATGCCAAGGGCCAGGAAGACAGCTACAAGAGACGCGATATGATAACGAAAGTCAATAATCATCTAAAATTCCCTCAAATCTAGAATTTCCTTAAATACCTAGTAATACGCGTAGTTGGATGTACATTAGGTAGACAATTTCCCTGGTGGCCGGGGTCAGGCCGACCACGGCCGCGACCGGCAAAAGTGCCGCCAGGAATATTTTGGCGATATGCCTGGACTGAACCGGTGCATTGTATAACTGTGATACACCCTTCGCATCGACCAGAAGCGAGCCGACTTTTAACCGAACCAAAAAAGTACTGGCCATTCCCTTACGGCCTTTCTCCAGGAAATCCAGCATATTGGAGTGGGTACCCACGGCTACAATCAGATCCGCACCATTCTCGTATGCCAGAAGCATCGCAATATCCTCTGAAGTCCCCGGCGCCGGAAAGGTCTTCGCGTCCAACCCCAGTTCCCTGATCCGATCCAGACCAGGCGCACGCCCATCCTTGTACGCGTGCACGATGATTTCTCTGGCTTCCTTCAGGGCTTCATCACTTACACTGTCCATATCCCCGATGATGATATCCGGTCTTAGACCGAATTCCCGCAGCACATCGGCTCCTCCGTCGACTCCGATTAGAACCGGCTTGACCTCGCGGATGTAAGACTGGATCGTACGGAGGTCTTCACGGTAGTTATTGCCGCGTACCACGATTAACGTATGGCGGTTGTTGAAAACCGTACTAATCTCCGGATATTGTAGGCTACCGGAAATCAGGCTAATCTCCTGCCGGGCATAGGTCAGGGTATTGTCGACAAATCCGGCCAGTACCTCATCCATCCGAGCCCGGGCCAGTTCCTCCTGTTCGCTGATGATCTCGTGATCCAGGATCGCGCCCTGCGCGACAATCTCCCCATCTTTATAGACGCGGGAACCGACGATGTCGATTTCATCCCCTTCTTGGATCAGCTCCAGCACGTCCAGCCCGACGTTATCAATAATCAAAACACCACTATCCAACAGGATCCCTGGTCCACTGTTGGGGTAGTCTTTGCTTACCGACTTCAGGCAGTTAATAACGATGCGTACCCTTGTGGTGACGAGGGCTTCCGCCGCGAGCTTATCAATGCCGTCGTGCGCGATGACGGCGATATCTTGAGGGTCAAGCCTCTTCACCAGGTTTTTGGTTCGTCGGTCCACCCTGGCACGACCCTTGATGATGGTCATGGTACCAAAACCTTCCTGTTCTTCAATGCACACCCTCACCAGTATAGTATGTTTAAATGCGCCCGGCAATAATGGATAATATACTGTGTTTTAGCACCATCTCACGGGAAAAGCCTGGCTATAACCACGCCAGGCTTTTTGTGCTACCAAATATGAATTAGGACTGAGGGCAACAAACAACGCGGTTCAAGTCCAAATCAACTGACCTTTGTTTCAATTCTCAGTTTATCTGCAATCATGGCGATAAACTCGGAATTAGTGGGCTTGCCCCTCTCCAGGTTGATCGTGTAACCAAAGAATTTGTTCATCATCTCTACATTTCCCCGATCCCAGGCCAGCTCAATAGCATGGCGGATCGCCCGTTCCACACGACTTGGCGTAGTCTGGAATTTCGTGGCAATCATTGGATAGAGTTCTTTGGTAACGGCACCAAGCAGATTAATCTCCTCAATGACCATCAGAATCGCTTCGCGCAGGTAGTGATAGCCTTTGATATGCGCCGGAACACCCATCTCGTGGATAATATTGGTAACCAGTACGTCCAGGTTTTTTTCCTTTACGGCGGAAACATACGGGGTCACAGTTACACCCCCGGCCAGTTGCCGCACCCGAGTGGCTAATACCGAAAAGTCAAAGGGCTTCAGAATATAGTAATCGGCACCCAGATCCACCGCTCGCTGCGTCATATTTTGCTGACCGAAAGCGGTTAGCAAGATAATCTTGGGACGGTGATTGATGTACCCCGTGGCCATTTTTTCAAGCACACCAATTCCGTCTAGGTGCGGCATGATCACATCTAAAACAACCACATCCGGCCTATGTTGTTCAATATGTTCAATGGCCTCCACGCCGTTGTAGGCTACACCAACAAGCTCAAAGTCATCTTGAGTCTGGATGAACTCTTTTAGCGTTTCACAAAACTCCCGGTTATCATCGGCGATTAATAGCCTTATTTCTTCTCTCAGCATTTCGACTTCCGCCCTCCACTTCTAATTAGACTCCCCATAACTAGAACTTCGACGGGAGGGAATGATTTCCTGCTGAGACCTTAAAGAAATTTGATCATTACATTAATTACTAACGTTTTACACATTACGCGACAATTCGACACGGATTTAGTAAGTTTATTGTCGATTGTCCAACGTTACCTGTTTTGTTAGGTACAGACAAAAGACCGCACTCACGGAGCATCCATTCCACAGGAACACCATAACCACGAGCCGGATTATTTACGAAAACATGGGTTACAGCACCAATCAAATATCCATTTTGGATAATCGGACTACCACTCATCCCTTGGATGATTCCACCTGATTTTTCGAGTAACCTTTGGTCAACAATACGGATAACCAGACCTTTGCCATCGTGCACAGATTCGGGGCGAACCTTTTCGATTACCAAGTCAAAAGATTCCACACGCTGTCCGTCGAGTACCGTCAACATTTTTGCCGGTCCGACCTTGGTCTGATGGAGCAAACCAACTGGAATCGGTCGTCCGAAAAGCGGATTCTTTAACGGTTCATCCAGGGCACCGAAAATTCCGTAGGTTCCGTTGCTCTTGATGTTACCGGACAGCATCAGATCATTGGCGAAGCTGCCCAGTTTTTCACCTGGTTGGCCGCGCCGGCCCGGTCGAATCCCCTGGATCTCGGCGAGCACAATCTTACCGTCGCTCAGTTCAATCGGATGCATGGTCTGACTGTCAGTGATCATATGACCCAAAGCGCCGTAGCACTCGGATTTGGGCTCATAAAAGGTGAGAGTACCGACACCGGCAGCACCGTCCCGAATCATGATCCCGATGCGATGGCGACCCGTTTCCTGACAGAAAATCGGCTTCAACTCGGTTTTAAAGGTTTTGTTGTTTCTTTTTACCGTAAGTACCACCGGCTTCTGGTTCCGTCCCAGTTCTTCAATACTCTCACGCATCTGGGCCTCGCTGGAGACGGATCGACCATTGATCTTGGTAATCAAGTCACCGGGAGCCAGGCCGGCCCTGCGCGCTGGGCTTGACTCTCTTCCCGATTGATCGAACACCGGGGCTTCACCGACGACCATCACCCCGGAGCTGTTCAACATGACTCCGATGGACTGGCCTCCGGGTACGACCTTAATCTCCGGAACAGCAGTGACCGTAACGTGACGAAGCGGGATAACACCAAACAATTTAATACTGACATTGAACTCCCCGGTGGACTGCACAACGGGTGCCGTGCCGGGACGTACCACCTTTAAGACATTGGGCTGATCAGCCTGAATGATCAACGATTTTGAGATACTTGGTGGAAGATTCAGGGATAGATCCAGGGATTCGCCGACGAGTACGTGCTGGCGCGGTTGGAGTCCGTAGATGCTGCGTGACACCGGGCTTAAGCAGGCAAAAACGAGCAAAATGGCAAAAAAAATGGCTCCTAGGCGTTGTATTCTCGCTATTTCTATCCGAAGCACTCTATCTCCCCCCCTTATTAACTCAGAGTGCCCCGGGCATATTTCCTTTATGTCAGGTAAATACTCTTATAGTTGCTAGCGCAACGCCGATTCAATGAGGTCCTTGAAGTCCGCTTCCTGGAAAATAGTTACTCCTAGCTTCACGGCTTTCTGGTATTTGGAACCAGGATCCTTTCCTATAACTACATAGTCCGTATTCTTGCTTACTGAGGAAACCACACGTCCACCAAGACGCTCAATTAGTTCCGTCGCTTCCGGGCGGGTCAGGGATTCCAGCCCGCCGGTCAGGACAAAAGTCTTACCGTTTAAAGGCTTTTCGGTTTCCGCGGACTGTTCCTCGGATTGTACACCGGCATTCTTGAGCCGTTCGATCACTTTGCGGTTTTCATCACGCGCAAAGAAATCGTGTACGCTGCCGGCAATGGCCGGTCCGATTTCCGGAATGGCGCTTAGTTCCTCGGTGCCGGCGCACGCCATCCGGTCAAGAGAACCAAAGTGACCGGCCAGCAGCTTGGCCGCCCGCTCCCCCACGTGGCGGATTCCTAATCCGAAAATGAGACGGTAGAGCGGATTGTCTTTGCTTTTGTGGATTGCCTCCAGTGTGTTCTGAGCGGATTTTGGGCCGATGCGCTCCAGGCTGAGCAGGTCGCCCTCAGACAGCAGATAGAGGTCAGCCGCGTCCCGGACCAGATCCCGGGCCAGAAGCTGATCGATCAGGGAAGGCCCGACCCCGACGATGTCCATGGCACCGCGTGACACAAAATGAATCAGGCTTTCGCGCAGCCGGGCCGGACAGGCCATATTCATGCAGCGCAGGGCCACCTCGCCTTCCGGCCTTAGCACTTCGGAACCGCAAGACGGGCAGGTACGGGGCATCGAAAAAACCTCCGTCGGATCATTGCGGAACTCCGGCAGCACCCGCACGATTTCGGGGATGATGTCCCCGGCCTTGTGCACAATCACGCGGTCGCCGATACGGACGTCCTTTTCGCGAATAATATCTTCATTATGGAGTCCTGCCCTGCTCACCGTGGTGCCGGCCACCAGCACCGGAGCGAGTACCGCGGTCGGGGTCAAAACACCGGTTCGGCCGACCGTGACCAGAATCCCCTCCACCGTGGTCTCGGCCTGCTCCGGCGTAAACTTGAAAGCAATCGCCCAGCGGGGGCTCTTCATAGTCGCCCCCAGGCGCTCCTGCTGCTCCAGGTAGTTCACCTTGATTACGATCCCGTCGATCATATAGGGTAGGTCAAAACGCTTGTCCTGCCAGGCGACGAGGTGTTCAATAACCGGTTCAATGCCCCAGAAGACCCTGGTGTGTTCATTAGTTTTGAAGCCGGCTTCAGACAACAGTTCCAGCGCCTCATAGTGCGTCTTCACTTTCAGATTTTCAGCGAAACCCAGCGCATAGGTGAACATCGCCAGATTGCGCCGCGCCGTAATCGCCGGGTCCAGCTGCCGAACTGCGCCGGCCGCTGCATTACGCGGGTTGGCAAATAGCGGCAGACCGGCTTCTTCACGCCTCTCGTTCAATCGGGCAAAGGAATCCTTGGGCATGTACACCTCGCCACGCACCTCGAAGATCCCCGGGATGTCTCGACGTAGCCGGAGCGGGATGCTGCCCACCGTCCTCAGATTCGGGGTGATGTCCTCCCCCGTCTCGCCGTCACCCCGGGTCGCTCCCTGCACCAGAACACCATCCTCATAGATGAGCGAAATGGCGAGCCCGTCGATTTTCGGCTCCATCACGTAAGCCACTTTCTCACCGGCCAGGGCGGATTGGACCCGGCGGTCAAAACCTCTTAATTCCTGCGCGTCAAAGGCGTTTGCGAGGCTGATCATGGGCAGGCGGTGGCGTACGGTCACAAAACCCTCCCGTAGCGCACCGCCCACACGCTGGGTGGGAGAGTCGGCCGTACGCAACTCTGGCCATTTGTGCTCCAGAGCCACCAGTTCGCGCATCAGCGCATCAAATTCGGCGTCACTGATTTCAGGGTCATCGAGCACGTGGTAGCGGTGATTATGGTAATCGATCTGCTCACGCACTTCCTCAGCCCGCACCCGGGCCTCTGTAATATCCATCCAAACCACCTCCAAAAGGGGGAAAAGGGGACAGGCTACTTTTGTGGATAACCACCCTTTTTTGTGGATAACTGCAAAACATTACACGATCAGCTGGGCCACGTATCGGATTAGGAGCGCTGCCGGTATGAACAGCAACTGGGCCAGCACCGTCCCTGCCAGGCGGCTCACGGCCAGCCAGAAGACCATCATTTTCACGTCCCGCTCCGGTCTGACACCTCTAATCGTCTGATCCGTAATCTGGGCTGCCGTAGGATCCACAATGGTCGCCAGCAATACTGTGGCAAACCCGTTGACGATCGCCGAGAGTAACACCGCAGTGGAGCGAAAGTCTGGGAAGAGCGCCCCTGCGTACAGGGCCGAGAGCACTCCGGTGGTGTAAATCCCGGTTACCACGACATTGAAAATGAAAAATCCCTTCGGCAGGCCGATCCGTTCGTGTGCCGTGCGGCGGATGTCCGATACCTTTGGGACCTGGACGTATTCCATTCCCCTGCGCAGTCGCCGGGGGGAAAATAGGATCATCAGCACCAGTTTCGGTACTGATCCGATCTCGTCAAAAAGCAGTATCAGCCGTGAGAATACCCGGACGAAGGTTGGGATCATCAGGGCCCCGATCACCGTACCGAGGGTCGCCGCCAGGATCACTAGGCGAATATCCTCGGCCAGCATGGTCAGTTGAACCTGATAGGCTGGTGTATCCACAAAGTCGTTGAGCCGGCCGGGCATAGCCACCCCACCGAGCGCAGTGTTGATCGACCGCTCGACAATGGCGGACAAGAGCGGCGCCTGGATCATGTTTGCAGTGCTGGAAATCAGGAAAATGACGTTGAAGAGTGAAATGGCCGTAGCCAGGCGCTGAGTTTTGACGCCCGAGAGCCGGACGCTGTATATCAGGGTATTGATCAGGTGAATCACGCTGGTCAGCGCGATAACAATCAGTAAGCGGGTCATTTGTCATCCCAAACGTTCTGCGCGGTACGCTTCCCTCGCCTTCCTTGACGAAACACGTACTGACAGTGGAATCAGTCTATCGGCCTACTACTATTCTTCCCGGCGACGTTCAGCGGGAAACAATCCAGGGAAACCATTCATCCGACTACCGGCTCCTCTCGTACTTCCAACATCTCAAGTTCCCACTTCTCTTCTCTCTTCTCTCTTCTCTCTTCTCTCTTCTCTCTTCTCTACTCTACTCTTCTCTACTCATCTCACTTCCAACCTCTCACCTCTCACATCTCATCTCGCCTCTCACATCTCATCTCGCCTCTCACATCTCATCTCGCCTCTCACCTCACCTCTCGCCGGCCTTTTCCAGCGGCGCATACATCACCATCAGGGTTTTGACACCCTGCTCGGGAAAGGCTACCGTAATCCGGGCATCGTCGCCCTTCCCTTCCAGCATCACCACTGTACCCTGTCCCCACTTGCGATGCCATACCTTGTCGCCGGGCTTAAAGCTTCCCACCGCCGTCGGAGTGGATGGTTCCGGTGTCTGAACCCCTTTCTCCGCGACTTGCCCCTCAAATAGATCCCTGGGAATCTCCGCCAGAAATCGCGAAGGCTGGTTATACACCGTGTTCCCGTAAATCGTCCGCCTGGTCGCGTAAGTCAGGTGCAACCGGTCCTCGGCACGTGTTATCCCAACGTAACAAAGACGGCGCTCCTCTTCCAGTTGTGCCGGTTCGGAAAAGGCACGGGAGTGGGGAAACACCCCGTCTTCCAAACCTGCTACGAACACGACCGGAAACTCCAGTCCCTTGGCGCTGTGCAGGGTCATCAGGGTCACCTGGTCGGAACGGTCCTCGAGGCTGTCCAGATCAGTAAACAGCGCAATCTCACCCATGAACTCGTCCAGCGTGCCTCCCGTACCGCCGTCGAAGGCCCGGGTCACAGAGAGGAACTCGTCCAGGTTCTCCATGCGGGTCTGGGCTTCCACCGTCTTCTCCGCGATCAGTTCCTGACGATAGCCCGTGCTCTCCAGCACATCCCGCACTATTTCGGTCACGTTGCCTTCGTGGCTACGCCAGAGCTGGAACAACTCACCCAGGTTGACCATCTCACGCCGAGCCTTTGGAGAAATCAGATTGATCTCGGCAGCGTGGAGCAAAGCATCCGTCGGGCTGATCCCGGTTTCCTGAATATAGTCAAAGAACCGCTGCAGGGAAGACTTCCCGATCCCCCGGCGCGGAGTGTTGATAATCCTGGCGAGGCTCACCGTGTCCGCCGGATTGACGATCGCCCTTAGATAGGCCATTACATCCTTGATTTCCTTGCGCTCATAGAAACGGGTTCCACCGACAATGGTGTAGGAGATGCCTTTTTGCAGGAGAATTTCTTCGAGTACGCGGGACTGGGCGTTAGTCCGGTACAAGACGGCCATCCCACGGTAAGGAATATCTTCATCGCGGTGGATCCGGCGGATACTCTCGGCCACAAACCGGGCTTCCAGGATCTCATCCGCCGCCCTGAACAAAACTATCGGCACCCCAAGGCCCTTCGTGGAAACCAGTCGCTTTTCCTTGCGCTCGCTGTTGTGCCGGATGACACTGTTGGCTGCGTCCAGGATGGTGGTGGTGGAACGGTAGTTCTGTTCCAGCGTGATCACCTTGGCATCAGGGTAATCACACTCGAAATTCAAAATATTATTAATGTCGGCCCCGCGCCAGCCGTAAATACCCTGGTCCGGGTCACCGACTACGGTAAGGTTCCGGTATTTGCCCGCGAGGTGGTGAATCCACACGTACTGCGCATGGTTGGTGTCCTGGTATTCGTCCACCAGCACGTGCTGAAACCGCTCCTGATAGTACGCCAAGATGTCCGGTTGTTCCTGAAACAGCCGGACCGTGAGCATCAGCAGATCATCAAAATCCAAGGCGTTGTTCCGCTCCAACATGGCCTGATAGGCGCGGTAGACGCTCGCCACCTTCTCCTCAAAATATCCGTCGGCTGTTCGGGCGTAGGCTTCGGGCGTAACCAAGAGGTTTTTCTGCCAGGAGATCGCCGCCAGGAAGGTGTTGGGCGGGTAACGCTTCGGATCCAGGAAGAGATCCTTCAAACACCCCTTCACGACGGTTTGCTGATCCCCTTCGTCGTAGATCCCGAAACTGCGGTTGTAACCCAGAAGTTCGATCTCCCGCCGCAGGATACGCAAGCAGGCCGCATGAAAGGTGGACACCCAGAGAGTCGGTGCGGCGGCCGGTGCCAACCGCCCGATCCGATCCCGCATCTCCCGGGCCGCTTTATTCGTAAAGGTTATCGCCAGGAGCTGACGCGGATCCACTTTTTGGTGTTCCAACAGATGAGCCACCCGGTAGGTCAAGACCCTGGTCTTGCCGCTACCCGCGCCGGCTAGTACCAAAAGCGGTCCGTCCCCGTAGTGCACGGCGGCTGACTGTGCGGGGTTCAGCTGATCGGAAAAATACATCGCTTCCTCCGTATACTGAAAAGCCGCGGGTCGATCCGCGGCTTTTTCGGTGCCCTATTTACGCCGATTCTGCAACTCGTTCAAAACGTCCTGCAGGTTGACGTTTTTCTCGCACATCATCACCAAGACGTGATAAAACAGGTCGGAAACCTCAAACACAATCTCGCTGCGGTTGTTGTTCTTGGCACTGATGATTACCTCGGCGGTCTCCTCGCCGACCTTCTTCAGAATCTTGTCGATGCCCTTGTCAAACAGGTAGCTGGTGTAGGCGCCGGGAGGACGCATTTGCTTACGCATCTGGATCACCGAGAACAGTTCCTCCAGCACTCCGCAGGAGGCTGATGAAACATCGCATTGCCGCTCCGGCTTGATGTCGGTTGTAGCTGCTTCCTCTTTCGGCGCCATCTTCCCGTAGACCTGGTTCGGGTCAAAAGCCAGCTCGCCCACGATCGCGACCCCACCCTTGGGATTAATCTTGTAGTGGAAGCAGCTATAGTATCCCTCGTGGCAACCGGCGTTGGTCTGCTCCACCCGGATCAGCAGGGCGTCCGCGTCACAATCGTAAAACATTTCATCGACCTTCTGCACGTGTCCGGAGGTCTCGCCCTTATGCCAAAGCTTCTGGCGGCTCCGGCTCCAAAACCAGGTTTCCCCGCTGGAAAGCGTTTTTTCCACAGCCGTTGTGTTCATATAGGCGAGCATGATCACTGTGCCCGTACGTACGTCCTGAACAATAGCCGGCACTAAGCCATCAGGCCCAAACTTGATTTGATCTACTACATTAAAAGCCACAACTCTACCCCCTGTCCCATACCATACAATCAATTATCTAAGACTCTACCAAAGAAAAGGGTAAAAGTCACCCACACCCGAGATTTCTACAGTCTTACCGGAATGCCCCTCTCGTTTAGGAACTCCTTAACCTGACGTATTGAGTACTCGCCAAAGTGGAAGATGGAGGCGGCCAGCGCGGCGCTGGCACCGCCCTCGGTCAGACCCTCGGCGATGTGCTCCATGGTGCCGACTCCGCCTGAAGCGATCACCGGGATTCTAACGGCATCGCTCACTGCCCGGGTCAGGGGGATGTCGTAGCCGTCTTTGGTGCCGTCCCGGTCCATGCTGGTGAGCAGTATCTCCCCGGCACCCAGTGACTCGACCTGCCGAGCCCACTCCAGGCAATCCAACCCGGTAGGAGTCCGTCCACCGTTGATGTACACTTCCCAACGTCCGGGTTCCACCTGCTTGGCATCGATGGCGACCACGATGCACTGGCTGCCAAACTTCTCAGCGGCTTCGGCAATAGCCTTTGGGTTCTTAACGGCAGCCGTATTCATGCCGATTTTATCCGCTCCTGCGGAAAGAATGGTCCGGATGTCCTCAACGGTGCGGATACCGCCGCCCACGCAGAACGGGATGAACACCTTCTCCGCGGTCCGCTGCACCATGTCCGCGACCGTATCCCGCTGTTCATGCGAGGCGGTGATGTCCAGAAAGACCACCTCGTCCGCACCTTCCCGGTCATACAACGCCGCCAGTTCCACCGGATCACCGGCATCGCGCAGATTCACGAAGTTTACGCCCTTGACCACCCGTCCCTTGTTTACGTCGAGGCAGGGTATAATTCTCTTAGCCAGCATAAAATCCTCTCCTTTAAGAAAAGGGGGACAGGCTACTTTTTGTGGATATGTGGATAACTCCGCCCCAAAAGAAGGACTGTCCCCTCATTTTATACCTGGAAACAAAGGGGTCTGACCCACTTTGTTTCGCTCCCCCTTTGTTTCGCTCGGGTTTACACCTGCAGGGCCTCTTCCAAGGTGAAGGCCCCAGCGTACAGTGCCTTACCCACGATCGTCGCTTCCACCCCAATCGGCTCCAGCGCCTTGAGGCCGCGCAAGTCTTCCAGACTGGATACGCCGCCGGACGCGATCACCTTCAAACCGGTGTTCCGGCAGACTTCTTCGATGGCCTCGAAGTTCGGCCCCTGTAGTGTCCCGTCACGCCGGATGTCCGTAAACACTACCCTCAGGACGCCGATCCCCTCCGCTTCGCGCAGAAAATCCAGGCCGTCGCGGGTGGCCGTCTCTTCCCAGCCGCTGACGCATACCTTCCCGTCCTTGCAGTCCAGGCCGAGCACGATGCCTTCCCCGTACTCGGTCACGGCCTGCCGGAGGAAATCGGGGTCGGTAACTGCAGCCGTCCCCAGTACCACCCGGCTCACGCCTGCGGCCAGGTATTTCTCGATGGTCTCTGTGTTCCGAATTCCGCCGCCCAGTTGAACCGGGATGCTTATGGCGGAAGCGATCGCCTGCACCACGGCTTCATTCTGAGGCGAGCCGCCGAAAGCTCCGTCCAGGTCGACCACGTGGATCATCTTGGCACCCTGTGCCTCCCAGCGCCGGGCTACCGACACCGGGTCGTTGCTGTAAACGGTCTCCATGTCGGCCCGCCCCTGAAAAAGACGTACGCAACGCCCTTGGCGAAGGTCAATAGCCGGAAGTATCAGCATTTTGCCACCCACTTACCAAAGTTATTGAGAATGTTCAACCCAAGCATACTACTTTTCTCGGGGTGAAACTGGATACCGAAAACATTTCCGCGCCCTACGACAGAGGCAAAACGGATCCCGTAATCGGTCTCCGCCACAACGACATCCGCATCAACCGGGTGTACGTAGTAAGAGTGCACAAAGTAAAACCGTGACCCTTCCGTCACCCCGCTTAGAAGCGGTACCGGTTGCCGGATATCGATCTCATTCCAGCCCATGTGCGGCACGATCAGACTAGGCGGTAGCCGCCGAACCGTTCCGGGGAACAGCCCCAGCCCCTTCGTCCGCCCAAACTCCTCGCTGTGCTCAAACAGCAGCTGTTGGCCCAGGCAAATCCCCAGGAAGGGCTTACCGCTGTCCACTGCCCGGTAGATGGCGTCCGCCATCCCGGTCTCGTGCAGGTTGCGCATCGCGTCCGCAAAGGCCCCGACTCCAGGCAAAATCACCCCGGCCGCCTGGTCCACCCCTTCCGGCGCGCCGACAATCTCGGCCTGCCAGCCCAGCGACTCCAAGCCTTTCTGCACGCTGCGCAGATTGCCCATCCCATAGTCGATAATTGCGATATACAAATATGTCACCTATCCAGTAGTGTATTAACAGGTGCCAGGCACCTACCGTTACTATCCAGGTATTCAGAATTCAGTAGTCAGAATTCAGAATAATTCAAGACAATAAACCGTTCTTTCATTCTGAATCCTGACTCCTGTTCCTAGTTGATGACACCCTTGGTGGACGGTATCCCTTTCCCCTGGTTAAGCGCCACCGCGTCACCCAGGGCTCGGCCGAGACCCTTAAAGATCGCCTCGATGATGTGGTGCGTATTCCGGCCGGCCAGCACCCGCACGTGCAGGTTGAACCGGCCGTTCATCGCCAAGGCCTGCAAGAATTCAGGCACCAGTTCCGTCTCAAAGTTCCCAAGGCGTTCCATCGGCAGTTGCCCATCAAAAGCCAGATAACCGCGCCCGCTGAGGTCCACGGCGACCAGCACCAGGGATTCGTCCATCGGGATCAATGCGTGCCCGAACCGGCGGATGTCCTCCTTGTTCCCCAAGGCGCGGACGAGTGTCTCACCGAGGCAGATGCCGATGTCTTCCACCGTGTGGTGGGCATCCACATCCAGATCGCCCTGGGCGTCCACGGTCAGGTCAAACCCGCTGAACTTCGCCATCAGGGTTAGCATGTGCTCCAAAAATGCCACCCCGGTGTCTAGACGACAGCCACCAGTTCCGTCCACAGTGAGTGCCAGCCTGACATCTGTCTCCCCGGTCCGCCGTTGAATCTCCGCTTTACGCATCACATAACACCTCCACAAGACCCATTTATCCAGTTAGAACTAACCCAACAAAGGACTCTTCTAACGGCTTTCTCAAAAGAAATTAAAACAATTAAAGCCTCGACCCCAAGGTAGCCCCCAAAGCTTTGATGAACTGGTGGTTTTCTTCGGGTTTGCCGATGGAGACCCGCAGGCAGCGCTCCAGTCCAGGGCCGCCCAGGTCACGGACCAAAACCCCGTTCGCCAACAGCCTCTCGTACACCGCCCGGGCGTCGTGTGGTGTCCGGAAGAGGATAAAATTGGCTTCGGTCGGATAGGCCTCGACGCCGGGAAGTGCCCTCAGCTGCTCGTACAGAACGGCACCGTCCTTCATCAGCGCTGCAATCTGCGGCTCAAACAAGGAACGGTGCTCCAGGACGGCCAGTGCCGCCAGTTGGGCAAAGGCGTCGACGTTGAACGGCTGCTTCACCCGCCATACCGCCTGAACCACGTCCGGATGCGCCAGCATATAGCCCACCCGCAGCCCGGCCAGCCCGAAGGCCTTGGAAAAGGTGCGCAGCACCACCAGATTCGGATAGCGCTCGAGCAGCCCCACGCAGGTCTTGCCGCAAAACTCAAAGTAGGCCTCGTCAACAACCGCTATCCCGCCGAACCAATCCAGAATGCGCTCTACGGTTCCGACCGGGATCGTATTCCCCGACGGGTTGTTGGGGGAACACAACACCATCACCTGAGCCGCGGCGTTCAGTGTACTGTAGTGCAGCCGCTCCGAATCTATGGTGAAATCCGGATCACGATTCACGGCTACCGGCTCGGCACCGGCAATCACGGAGTGAATCCGGTACATCCCGAAAGTAGGCTCCGCGATCAGCACCCGCCCGCCGACCGCAAAGGTCAGGAACAGGTTTAAGATCAATTCATCCGAACCGTTTCCGACGAAGACATTCTCTGCCGTCAACCCGTGATAGTCGGCAATGGCTTCGCGCAACTCCCGGGCTTCGGCGTCCGGGTAGCGCACCAGAGTCTGGCCGTCGACCCGCCCGAAAATTTCGGTAAGCAGCCCGGCCGGAAAATCATAGGGGTTTTCGTTGGCGTCCAGTTTTACCACCCCGGTGTGTACCGGGACATGGTAAGGCGTCAGGTCGCGCAGCGCCGGCCGCACCAACCCCGCAAATCGGTTATTTTTCATCGTCCGCTTCCTCCTCAAGGCGCAATTGAACGGCCCGGGCGTGTGCCGACAGGCCCTCCACCTCTGCCAAATGTATCGCGGCCGGACCGATCTTAGCGATCCCGCGCCGGTTGCAGGAGACAACATTGATACGCTTGACAAAGGCGTCCACCCCGAGGGCGGAAAAGAACCGCGCCGTGCCCCCCGTGGGAAGCACATGGTTCGGTCCGGCCACGTAGTCACCCAGAGATACCGGGGCGTACGGGCCGAGGAATACGGTACCCGCGTTCTTGATCCGGCCGAGCCATTCGAACGGATCCCGCACCATCAGTTCCAGGTGCTCCGGGGCGTACCGGTTTGCGAGGTTCACGGCTTCGTCCAGATCACGCGTAACCACAATCATGGCCCCGTTCTTCAGAGCCTTATCCAACTGCTCGCGGCGTCCCAGAGCGCCCAACTGCCTTTCCACCTCTTCGCGTACCCGTCCCGCCAGTTCCCAACTGGGCGTCAGGAGTACGGCCTGGGCCCGGACATCGTGTTCGGCCTGGGAGAGGATGTCCGCCGCAACGAAGGCCGGATTGGCCTCTCCATCGGCAATGATCAGCACCTCAGACGGCCCGGCCAGCATATCGATATCCACCTGGCCGAAAACCTGTTGCTTCGCCAACGTCACGAAAATGTTTCCGGGTCCGGTGATCTTGTCCACCTTACGAATGGTATCGGTGCCGTAGGCCAGAGCCGCAATCGCCTGCGCTCCGCCGACACGGTAAATCTCTGAAATACCAGCCTCTGCGGCCGCCACCAGGGTGTACGGGCTGATGCCGCCCCCGGTCGAGGGAGGCGTCACCATCACGATTTCTTTGACCCCCGCCACTGATGCCGGAATCCCGTTCATCAGGACGGACGACGGATATGTGGCAGTTCCGCCCGGCACGTAAACCCCGACCCGTTCCAGGGGCCGGATCACCTGTCCCAGGTAACCCCCGTCCTCGGCATCAAGCCAGGACGGCGGCAGCTGCTTGCGGTGGAACTCGTAGATCCGTGCTTTAGCCAGACGAATAGCTGACAGGAACTCGGCCCCCACCATCCGGTAGGCGGCCTTGATCTCCTCCCCGGTCACCCGGAGTTCGCCAGGGGTAAGCGTGGTCCGGTCAAAACGGGCGGTGAAAGCGCACAGAGCCTCATCGCCGCGCTCCCGCACCGCCGACACGATCTCGTCGACTTGGATCACAATCTCCTCGGGTGCGGAGAAGTCCCTCTTAATCAACTTGAGGAGTTCGGGGTTGCCAGCTTCGATGGTTCTGATCACTCAAGAACTTCCTTTCATTCTGGGAAAAGCGAAATTACCTATAACCGAAGTAAATAAGTTATCACTATACCATAACCTATGGTATAACGATAATACTTTCCTTGGCAACAAAAACCCCCGCAATGCACAAGAATGTCCCACTCCCGGACGGCGGGCCGCCGGACTGTGGGTTCTTGTGACTGGCGGGGTGTTTACAGCAAAGGCCTGACCGGCCTTGAAAGGTTGGGCTTATCACCCGCCCCCGAGCCCGCGGGCCACCCAAAAGATCCAAAACGCCAGGACGATCAGCACCAGGCCGCTGAACCTTTGGATGGGGCCGCTCCAGGCGGCAACACGGTCCCACCGGTTCAGAACCCCGGCGAAGGAACCGGCGAGCAGAATCGGCAAACTCCGCCCGAGACCAAAGGCGAACATAATCAGGAAGCCCGACCCCGGCTCACCCTGCAACGCCACCCAGGCCAAGATGGCCATGGTTACCGGTGCCGTGCAGGGCGAAGAGGCAAACGCAAAAGGCACCCCGGCCAGGAAGGCACCAAGCCCGCCCTGCCCAGAACGTTTGATCTCCTTCGAACCGATGGACGGAAGCCGGAACAGCCCCGTCAGGTGCAGACCCAGCAGCAGGAGGATCGCCGCGGTAACATAGTACAAAAACACGCTTTCGGTGAACAGACCGCCGAACCAGCCGGC